>JAABUS010000456.1_pt1 | contig 104375 bp, 124 predicted proteins | sample 5560161 | NCBI WGS metagenome assembly JAABUS01 (sample SAMN10711885, study PRJNA513376) | rock metagenome | isolation source: Antarctica rocks | place: Antarctica: Victoria Land, Trio Nunatak nord | collected 2016-01-04
GAGCATGCCAAGCGCAAGACGGTGACGAGTTTGGATGTCGTGTATGCGCTTAAGCGGCAGGGGAGGACGCTTTATGGGTTTGGTGGATAGGGGGTGTTTGGTGGTTGTCGTTGTCATTTAGGGGAGGGGAGGCGAGGCGAGGCGAGGCGAGGCGATGGGGAGGGAAGTCGGTGGATTAGAGCTTGAGAATAAACGAATAGATAACCCGGACACGAAGGCAAAACTGAAAACATCAACCCCATCAACCACTTCCTTCTCACAACCAAACCCACACACCCTTGAATCAATTACACACAACCCCACCCCCCCCCCCCAACAACAACCACCCTCCCCCCCAACCCACCCCCCCCCAACAAAACACACCACCCCCCCCCCCCCAAAACCCCCCCCTTCAAACGCCCCCCCCCCCCCCCCCAAAAACCCCAGCTTCGCATCATCACACATTATAAAAAAAGACAGTATCCAGCTATAATCCAGCTATACTCCCCCTCCTCCCCCTCCCCCTCCTCCTCCTCCTCCTTCTCCTTCTCCTCCTTCTACATACTACTCTACGGGAAACGGGAATCGATGTTTCGAATGAAGCTTACCGTAGCACTCGAGGATTTGTTTCCACTTTGATGGGGGTTTGGCGGGTTTTTTTTTCGATTTCTTACTCGTAGGGGTTAGTATATGGCGGGGCGGTTTGGCATGGGCTGGTTTGTATGTTGGTTTTGGTTTTGGGTTTGGTTCTTGAGGGTAGGGGGGGTGCTGGGGTTATGGGTTTGGGGGGGGGGTGGATTTTATCTACTAAGAGTGTGGACCTAGCGTCTGTTGTTTTCCTGGGGGGGGTCCTCGGAAGTTGACCTTAATGGAGAGCGAAGGTGTCGGTTCGTCAAATAGATGGGAAGATATTTCAAAGGTTGAGAAATGGAACATTATCTTTGCCGATACATAGCTCGTTGCTCATTTTCTCATCACACATGCCGAGAACTCATCACATCGTCACGGCGCCCAAATATTCAAAATACATCCGAGCAAACAACCCCTTCGACCCGGCATAACACCCCCAGCACCAATCCCCATTAATGTCCTCCGCCTCCCGAACCTCCGCACCCTTTGGAAACGCAAGCTCATCCGTGGCACCGTCCTTGGGCCACCAACCCCAGTTCGCTCGGAATCTCATTCCGACACCGCCGTCGGGGGGGTATTTGCCTAGCAGTGGGGTGGTTTCAGGCGCTGATGATGCGCTGTTGGTGTTGGTGGTGTGGATGGATGGTTTCGTAACAGGCCGGACTTGTCGCTGCTGGCCGTCTTGCCAGCTCCAGTCGCCGTTTTCGGTATGCTGGGCACCGACGTCGTCTTTTAATGTGTGGCCTCCGACTAGGTCTTTGACGATGATCCTTCTGTGCCCGGCGGCCGAATCCTCGAACCCCACGACTACCATCCGATGGCCCTTTAAGCATCTGCGCCAACCCTTGTCTCCGTTGGACTTGTTAATCTTACCTGTAGCCACAAGCTTTAGATAACAGCTTGTGCAGATTTCATAGTCTCCTTCACTGCATTGGGGGCAGTGGAAGCGAGTGTTGGACGGTTGGATCGGATAGGTACAGACTTTGCAGTTTGCGCTGAATGTGAGAGGAATGTATGGAGAGCCTGTAGGTGCGATTCCGGAAGGATGAAAACTTCCTGATGCTCTTTTGGGACTAACTAATGGACCCTTGACTTTAGCATTTTCTGAGGATATGTGCGCGACAGGGAGCAAAGGGTGTGTGCAGCATTTGCTCTGGTTTACACAGGAATTGCAAAACCCCCAGTCACCATCATTGCAGATGTCGCACTTCCAAAAGGAGTCCTTAGCAAAGGCAGAGCAAGTTGAACAAAACACCCCAGATTGCAGGCGTTTGGCTGGATCCTCGGGCGTCATGCGACTAGGATTCCTGTTCTCTGGCGTGGGATGTTGACTTATTGCCGACGTTGGACGGAGAAAGCGGTGACCTGTGAGTTGATGTGGGAGGGGATGATTTGGAGGCCACCCAGCAGGTGGTGCCTGAGGCATATACCGCTGACGTGCCGCATAGTCAAATGAATGCCAGTAAAGGCAGCCATGACCGAGACGATAACAACGAAGGCAAAGATTGTAATTTCCACCATTGCAAATTGAACAATGCTCATGTAGTTCGTACTCTAGATTCGACGATCCGCAACGATTGCATCTGATTGAAGGCTCGGGATAAAGTACGGGCGGCGCTCTAGGTGTCAATGGTAACGATACCGGTCTGGATACTAAATGTGGGATTTCTCGAGGAGTATCACGCAACGTTGGAGTCCGTTCACGGCTCGCCTCTCCACCACTCGTCGGAGGCTGAACTGCAGTTGAGACAGATGGCGTCGCCGACGTAGCGTTCGCTGTTTGCGACCCAGTTACTCCATTTGCACTTAAATTTGATGGCCTGTTTGTGCTTCTTGGACTCATTGGCTGCGCGCTCTGAGGTGTCCTGTCTCGCGATTCTGCTCGTGGTCGGCGGTGCTCCATGTCGGTAATCCTTCTGCCTTGAAGGGGCAAGTCTGGGGGACGTGGTCGCACGGTGCTAGAAGTTTGCGTCCGAGTAGACACATCTGTGGCCGATCGTGCGGCTTGGGGTTGCGTACTGGAGGATACATTCGTTGCTGAGGAATTAGCGGCAGGTGATGTCTGTCGCCTGTGTTCACTTGAAGTCCTACGTCTTTGGCCTTGTGGTATAGGATATGCCTCGAGGAGGTGAGGCCTCGATATAGGAGGATGCGAGGAACGTACTACTTGATCTGCAGCACTCGAGGTTCTCCGATGATGGCGTCGTTGAGGCTGTGCTTGGTCTGTTGTCTGGACGCGAGCACTCGTAGTCCTAGGATCTTCAGACCGAGTATTTCGAGATCTTGAGTTCACCCCATGACGTTGGCGGTAAGCATCGGCGATGCGTTCACTTAGCTCATCTTCTCGGGATACATCAATATCATTAAGATCTATCCCGTCGAGTAGACCTTCATCCATAATCTGCCGCAATATCTCTTCCTCCATTTCCGAAGAGTCAATATCGGAGCTGCTTAGAAGCGACCTGAGACTTGATTGATGCTCAATCTGCCGTGCTTGGGACCTCGAGTCCACGGCACCTGACGATCCATTATTTCTGGCAGTTGAGGTGTCGCGCCCCTCTGTCCGTCTCCTCCTCTCCTGCTCGCGCCTTCTTTGCTGCCTCACGTCGTCCTCCCTTGACTCTCGACCGCCATCCCGATTTCGATTCCTAGCTCCTCTTTCATTGGCCCCTGAACCTCTTACCCCAACCTCGCGTAGACTCATCTCCCGCACCTCGTTTATCATTCTCCTATCCTCCATATCCGAACTGGTATCACGCTTCTGTCTGACCTTAGGCATGACCGGGTCGCCGACGGTATACCTCTTCTTTAGTTCGTCCTTCTCTTCTGCGGTTCTCCCTTTGCTTGGATTGGCCTGGAGATACATGTCCAGTAACGTTGTAACCTTGGCATCGGGCCTTGTCTCTCGTACTGTTGCGCGGCATGATGGGCAGGTGAACGGGTTCGGTTTTGAGCTATCTGCTTGAGAGGCTTGCCAGGAAAACCATTCCTTAAGACATGAGCCGCAAAAGGTATGTAGGCAGTCAAGGAGGGTTAGTGGCTGATAGAGAACCTCGGTACAGATCTACTCCAGTAACCATTCAGTTTGCTGGCGTCCTTAATGTGCTTTTTGTTGTACTCACCGAGCATGTCAGCTCCTTCTCGAGGTCGAGAAGCCCAGTGTTCGGTACCTCTGCCATTTTCAAGATAGCCTGGCACGGCGTTTACGGCCGTGGCTGTTTTATGGAAATAACACTCGATAGGATATCGCCCAGGGTCTCAGCTGTGTCTCCCCACTTCCCATGGCCCTGAAGACAGCGACCTTGGGCAAATCAACCTCATCGTGACAAAGATCGGTAGATTAAAGTAGGCGCTTAGATACTTTAGGGTTTAGCTTGCAGATTATCTATCCGCTATCAAGGTGGCACGTGCGAGTCCAAAAGCTATTTTTATCATCACTTGAATATGAAGTACGGAGCCTTCGAAATATACAGAAGCACATTCAAACCGACTTGTACGCTTAATCTTGAAATAATACCATTCAAGCCTTACACCAATGAGTGACATGACCAGCTGGAAAATCACAGCAACAGTAGCCCTTGGTTCAGTTTTACAGCTTCTGACATGGACATGGCGTGGAAAGGATCCAGTAAATAGGACGAAGTCATTACGTGCAAATCAGATCATAGCTCTAATGCTCTCATATTCGAGGCTACATATTGGTACAATGGCCATATTTTCCCTTTGGTTAGGCGAATATATGGACGGCGAGGGATGGATTGCCTGTGGATATCAGATCTGTGAATACTCGAATGAGGCGATGGGAAAAAAAAAGCAGGCGTTGTTGACAAGGCGTGTACGAGGGAAGGGGAAGAAATTGATTCTGAATATTGCATTATGAATTATATCATCAAGAACCAAGGAATCAAAAAACCGGCAATTCCTCATCACTCATGACAAGCCAAGACACTATGGTATACACAGAGAATATGGAAACCCAACCAGTCCCAAATGCAGTATGTACCTGAAACAAAAGAGGAACTAAACATCAAAACAACTACTCATGCACCGGGAATTGTGAATCCAATAGCTTTCAATGCAGTCCCGACATCAAGCGTAATCGACTGCGTGTTGGACGCCAAGGCCTTCTCAAAATACGGCAGGTGCTGTCCATTGTATATACTGCTGTTCCCGATAATATCGATGGGAAGCATGCCGTTCTTGTACTCGGAGATGACTTTCTCAAGAACGGTCGTTTGGTTGACAATGGAGCGCATAGGAAGCGTGTTGTTCCCTGGCACGAGTACAAGGTTGGCGAGGGTGGAGTTACCGATATAGTCGCCTTTTACGTAGGTATTGAAGGTTACGTTGCCCTGGGATGGTTAGTAAATAAGATGATGATGGGGGGTTTAGGGTGTATTGTACCATGGAGATTGCCATTACTGTTGGGTTGGGGATGAAGACTGTTCCTACCATGTTGGTACCGTCTGGGTCGGGGGTGAGCTTGATTGAGAAATCGGTGATGTTGAAACCCTTGAGTTTGTTGAGGCCTGATGGTTTTCAATCAGCAGAACTCATTCACCAGTAGAGGTTACTGACCCTTCATCTCAATCACTTTGTTGTAATTGACGGTTGTGGTAGGGAATTGCATCTCATGGAGTGCAGTTCTACCATTGATTGCCAGCGAGAGTGTTTCGCTGCTCAGTACTGTGTTAGTATAGTTGGCGAATTGGTCAATATCTGTGATTTTGACATCTTGATCGATGACAGTGGTAGCGGGATCACTCGCAAAGATCGCTGGGAGTTGCACATAAGCATAAGGTTTGATGACAGGTCCAGCAAGAGATAAAGAGGCATTAAAGGCATCGAGTCTGGGATGATAAGGGCTTTTGTTGCCGATAACGGCCGTCTGTTTGAGGTGGAAAGAGTCTGGAGTTGGATCTGACAGCACTAGGGATTTGACCTCCAGGGTAGAGTCGTTGATTCCATTTTGAGATATGCGTGGGAATGCCACATATAATCTACATTCGTGTTAGTACAGTCTAAGTCGCATATCTACAGCCTCTTCTGAATTTGAGATCGAAACGAAGTGGCGCTGGCAATCTACTCACAAGCAAAGAACAAGAATAAGTGTGCTGGCGATGAAGAAGATCAGATGGGCCCACCACCACTTCCTTAAGTGTGCCTTGAGCTTTTGACCAAAGGTTGGCTTCCTATTTACTTCTCCAACCTCTTCAACATAGTCTGTGTGCGGTATCTTTCCCTCGGACGAAGACATTGTAGAATTACTCTTTGAGGCAAGAAATGTAACAACCATTAGCTATTCGTACACAACAAAATCCACACCGATAATCAGATGCTAAAGAGCGTCGAGCTCGAGCCACCGGTGCTGTATATGTAAAATGGTGGAGCTATCGACAGAAGATCCTATAGACAATCAATCCCCACTTTCTTTCAATATGACCGAGGGATGTGGTTGGAACGGAGTGATAAACGAGGAGATTATCAACTATCGTAGACAAGCCTGGCCCAGACTCAGAACTCAAAGATAGGAAAGAGGAACGATGCCGAAGAAGGCTTGTACGCGATGAAAGAAGATGCCCATACCGAGGCAAGTCTACCCTTCTACTTCCACTCACGTGCAAATTGTACGCATTGAACACAACCGAGGACTGATGTTCTCCCCATGCGGTACAATTCCCGCGTTAGCCGTCACTGCTCAAGTTTCGCTCGTAAGGCTCTTTATATTTTGAAAAAGTAAGACCAAGATAGGAATAATGTGACACCACCACCAGGTCAAGAACCGATATGGATTGTTGAAATGAGCTGACAATCATTGGCTACACCCCTCTAAGAGAATACTGATGGAAGAACGACGGAAATGATATCCAAGATTTGCTTGGCTGTTCATCGTACGGAGCGGTATGATTAGTGGCGCGGAGAAGAGCACAGACTTGGTTACGCGGCCAAGGCTGGCTTTCCACTAAATGATGGGTCTGTACTCTGTAGCACTTGTCCTGGTGACAAGGACGGTGCCAACTGTCATTACCCTAACGCGCTCACAGCTCCTCTGAACATATTCTCTCACCAGGCAACGCTGGGATGGCGTCTCGTACAGGATCTCGATTGACGTTTTGGAGCCCGTTTCTTGTAACACGTAGTACTTCCCAAGGGCGCAATTGATATTGATGGGGCGTCGACTCGATTAGCAACATGGTCAATGGCAAGGAAGTCCATCCTGTCTTGCCGAATCCAGATCTTCCACCATTTCCAGCCAAGTTATGCTCCGTGTCTCTGATTCCGAGGCTCGAAACAATGGAGGTACGGAATATTACTATTCACATGTCACTATTCCCATCGACAACAATGCCGACACCGTGGCACTAGAGGAATGCTACACCGGATATTCGAAAGGCTGCTGCTGTGACTGTGAGACATCGGAGGAGAGTTGACGCTAAGCACGGGCGATGAATCCTGGATGAGGTCGGCTGAGCCGGCGTCAACGCTCGTAAACATTAAGCTCAGTCTGCTTGGACGGTCCCCCAGTATTTCCCAGGGTTCCCCACAAGCCGCTAGCATGCCCCTCGTAACGAATCATTGGCGCACCTTCGTGACATAGCGTGACCCCATCGAAGATCAAACTGCCCGATGTCAGGCACAGAAACGAGGCTTACCTATCACGTCCTGTGTACATGTACTTCGTACGTAGTAATTACAAGCCTTTGCCGGTATGCGACCAACCCAGAGGACGACGAGGGGGCGGAGAATAAATTAGGTAGCTGGCTCCGTGTCTCCTCCCATTTACCCCATCCAATGATCCGACCGAACCGCTGGCGTTGATCTGTCTCCCACTCACCGCGGTCCATGGATTGGGGATGAACCGGGAGGCTGCAAAGGAACACTACGACGTTGTAGTAGTAGTAGCAGTGTTAGTAGTAAGGGGTCTCGCAGACTCGCACGGCAGCAGAAAGCCTTGAAGGCGGCTATTATTACTTTCCCAGCAATAATGGGGAGACATCGGCCGTCAAATAATGGCCGAGGGAAGAGAAGGGAAGGGCTATATAACGTCGTCCTCCCAGCCTGCGATGTTGTTCCCTATCCAACCGTCTCTCTCTCCGATCTAATTACTTAATAACCATCTCCATATCCTCGTCTTTGCTTTTCACTCGTTCAAAGCAAACTCTTCCAACTATCCCAATCAATATGAAGTCTGTATCCATCATCCTCGCCCTTGGCCTCGTCGCTGGTGCTGTGGCCCAGGACGCTTGTGTCGGTGTTGCTGCCAAGATCCCGTCTTGTGCCGTGAGTACATCTTCGAATCTCGCTCATCAACATCCAATGCTCATCCACATCTAGCAATCCTGTATCCTTTCCGCCGGCAAGGGCGTAGGCTGCGGAGCCGCAGACTTCAACTGCCAATGTAGCGCCTCCCAATCCGCCGCCATCGCCTCCGCCGCCCTCGGCTGCGTGGTCGCTGCTTGCGGTGCCGAGACCGGTCTCGCCGTCCAGTCCTCCGCCAACGCCGTCTGCGCCTGCGCCAAGACCGCCGCCTCCGCACCCGCCTCCACCACCGCTGCGTCCAGCACCGCCGCCTCGTCGAGCGCCTCCAGCGCCAGTGCCTCCTCCACCGCTGCCTCCGGATCCAGCGCGTCGGCCTCAGCACCCAAGTCGACCGCTTCCTCGTCCGCGCCCATGACCAGCGCTCCCTACCCAACCGCCACCGCTAAGAGCGCTACCACCGTCGCCTCAGCCATGCCCTCAGGCTCTGGCGCTGCTGGCAACGGCACCGTTCCTTTCACTGGTGGCGCTGCGACTCTCGTCGGCTCAATCACTGGTGTATTCGGTGCTGTCTTGGCTGTCATTGCTGCTTTATAGATGCTCGTCGTCTTCTGAACCGCACAGCGCGCCTCAAGCAATTAATCTGGACGACGGAATGGGCTATGTAATGGTACGATCTGGCTGGATCACTTCCCTGATATAACAAGTCGGATCTCTGCATGGAAAAGCTTTTGGATCGTTCGTCATGGTTCGCTTCTACTAGGAATGTTCTAATTCATAGAGCTGCTTAATTTGTATATTGGAGCTCTGTCTTAGACATTTTTGTTTGTAAACAAACCGTTTGTACATAGATGGTTGTATCCTTTTTCACCAGTAGTCTCGATGATATGATTGAACTATTACCTACTTCCTTGATCTATAAGTCATGACAGTCTGCGATCTTCCTCCATGATATCCACTCCGCTTCCCCAATATCTCAGTTACCCCCCCCAAACCCAACTCACGCATCCCCATTCACCTCCAACATCCCCATCACATACTACCTTACATATCACAAACCATCCAACAATCCAACCACCCCGACAGAAAAACCCACATCAACAACCCTCCCAATCCTTCGCCTATCTAAACCCCCGATCCGGGACCAACGGGCCCAAAAGTCACGGATCCGTGGTATCGGTGGTGGAAAAAGCGGTGCTAGGTAAGTAAGTAAGTAGGTAGGGGCGGGAATAGGGTTTTTTTTTTTCAGAATCAGGGATGGAGGGTATGTGGTATTGGAAAAAGGTTTTTTGCGGGATTTGGCAGTGTGATGAAGTGCTAAATGGTATGTTTTCTACAGTAAGGTATCTAAGGTACGTTTTGTGCCGCAATTTTCGCTAGCCCCAACTAGGCTAGCGGGCAGCGTTCCTAACTAGGAACTACCTACAGTATGTTCCTAATCGGACGACTACTCCTCCTGCTCCTACTATTTATTGCTCCTACTACAGCTCCTATTGCTTCAACACAGCGGAGGGTGGGCGACGTGGTTGGCTTTTTAAAGGTGGTAGAGGGTATAAAAGGTGGCGTGGATAAAATGGTGGTCGAGGGGTGGAAAAGGAACTTCTGAGCCAAGATATCTATTTTCTTCTGTTTTTTTTTGTTTGTAACTATCTACGTTTTCGAAGATGGGATTTGAGTTTGGGAATAACGTGCTAAGAAGCAGCCGAAGCGGATGAATTGTCGGGGATATGGACGGAGCCCGCTAGCTACACACAGCAACAACGCCCCGAAGTAGATCGCTGGTATCCTAGTTCTGCCTTCCGTAGGTTCTGTGTTGTACATCAATCGTAAAGCAACGCCAAAGCTCGAATCGACGATATCGTTCCATCCTCCCCGTTACCATAAACCCCGCTTCCCCTTCCCTTCTCACACCACCCCCATCTTCTCCCATCGCGGCCAAAAACCCCCACCTTACTGCTTCTCCCCCTCCACAAACTGCAACGCCTCCTCCTTACTAACCACCACCACACTACTGCTCTTATTCTTATTATACCTAACGCCATAGCACTTCTCGGCCACGAGCAACATCTCGGGTCGAAACGTCGTGCAGATAAACTGGCCGCCGCCCAGGCCGCCTTCCTGGGACGAGGTGGTGCGGTCCGATATGGACTTGAGCATGTTGGCGACGGCGGTGCGGTACTGGGCGTCGAGGTTGGCGTCGATTTCGTCGAAGAGGTAGAAGGGGGCCGGGTCGCATTGTTGGATGGCGAAGACGAGGGCAAGGGCGCAGAGGCCTGTTTGTGGAATAGGATTAGTACAGGAGGATTTGATCTTAGAAACGGAAGACAAAAGTAAGAATGAGGGGACGTTGCGTACTTTTCTGACCACCGGATAATTGCTGGATACGTTGCTGGTCGTCATGCTTGCTGTTGAAGCTGACGCTGATGCCAACGCCCGTGTAATTTTCCACGCTCTCGCGCCGTTCGTCTTCAGACTCGTCGTCAGGCTGCTGCGCACGATCCGCCTTTCGCTGGATGACCAGCCGCCCCCGCCCGGCGGGGACGAGCTTCTCAAACACGGTGGCAAATTCTTTGCTTACTTGTTTAAAGGTCCGCTCAATGGCCTCGTCCTTGCGCTGATCGAGGACTTGGATCAGTTCCTCGATACTCGCCTGGCTGTTGTCGAGCTCGGCGCGTCGTTTGGTAAGCGTGTCCCGCTGGTTCGTGAAGTTGTTGTACTGCTCAAACGCCTTCTTGTTCACATGAGCGTACTTCTTCAGCGCCTCGTTGACTTTGTGTAACCGCTTCACGATAGCTTCTGATTTCGTTTTGTCGTACTTTTCCAGCGCGCCGTGGGGGAGGATACCAAGGTCCCGGATCTTGACGACACATTCCGCGGCTTGTTTTGTCAAGATGCGACGTTTCTGGATTGATTTTTCGAGACGCTTTTGGGACTTTTCAATGGTTTTGGCGATTTCGGTTTGTTGAGCTACAATCGACGAGTGTCGGGTTTGGAGGTCGGCGATACTTGATAAGGCAGTGTCGATGGCGGAGTCGGTTTGTTCTAGGTTTTTGGAGACAGTGTCGATAGCCTTGTTGATGCGTTTAAGCTCACGCTGGGTTTCTTGAAGATTCCCGCGGGAGGAGCTGCCATCGGCGTTGTCGAAGGGTTGAGATTTAAGTTGGTCGAGACGCGGGCGGAGGTTCTCGCGGAGTTCAATCTCAAGGATCGTTTTGCGGGATTCGAGATCACTACGGGCGGAGGAGAGTTCGGAGTATTGGCGGCGTAGATCTTGGACTGTGGAGCTGAGGTTCTCGAGTTGGGTTTCTTCTTCTGCAGTCAAGGCTTTCTTGAAGTCGGAGGCGATTTCGGCTTCGTGGGCGTTTTGCTGGTCGTTGAGAGCTTTTGCGTTCGCTTCAATGTTCAACAGTGCTCGTCGCTTGGCATCAAGGGTATCATTCTTGTTTTGGAGACTGGCGGATTTGCTTCGAAGCTCTTGCCGTAAAGGACCATAGCTGTTCTCTTGTTGTACTCGCTTCTGCTCGATCTTCTGAAGATCACCCACTGCCCTAGTAATTTCCTGGTCCTTTCTTTCGAGGGTACGCTTGATCTCTAGTGATCGGCTCCGTAGCGTATCTGTTTCATCTCGCCATTTGGCTACGTTACGAACAGCTTCTAACCTAGAGTGCCGAGCATCAATGTAGCCACCGGTGAAAGCTCCTTTCTTGTCTGAGCGGTCACCATCCATGGTGACACCATTTACACCATGGCTTCGAGCGTATTGACCGGCAATCGTAAGATTTGGGCATATTATTGTCTGGCCAAAGACCTGCTGGAACGCTTTCTCGTATTTTGGATCAAAACTGATTTTCTCAATCATTGGGACTGCATCGTTGGCTTTTGGAACATTGGCTGTCTTAGACTTGACTCGGTTGAGAGGTATAAACGTGATTCGACCAGCCCTTTCCTTCTGCAGTATCTCAATAACCTTAGTAGCGGTGTCATCATTGTCCACGACGTAGTGAAACAGACTATTCCCTGCAGTGACTTCCACAGCTCTTCGATATCGCTCGTTAACTTCCATCAGTTCTGCAAGTGTGCCGAAAACACCTTCAAGATTATACTGACGTTGTATTCGCCTAACGGCCATTAATCCACGACTAGTATTTTGATCCATTGTATGGGAAAGCTCTTGCTCGGCATGACGAAGTTCATTTTGGGCATTTGAAATGATCGAATCCAACTTTGCGTCCTCTCTCCAAAGCTCTCTGAAGAGACATCAGTAAGCATCAAAAAAGAGTCACGAACTACTCACTTGCGCTCGTCCATGAGCTTATCCCGCTCTGCCTTAGCATCCCAGACTTCCTTTTGCATAGCATCGTTACTGTCTCCTCGTGTATCCAGTTGCTTGCGCAGCTCTTCGATCTCGCTTTCTGTAATCGCCATATCGTTCTCCAGCTCCGCAATGTCTTCCGTCGTTTGCATCCGAACAGCTTTAATCTTGGCTAGTTGAGGGTAGCTATTATTGATCTCCTCTCGTAGCCAATTGTCCCGCTCCTTTTTATTCCGGAAGCGAGCATTACGACCCTGCTTAGCATATAAACGCTGTCGCATTCCTTCGGCAGTGTCAAGTTCTGATTTGGTTGTCGACTCTTGGTCTAATTTTGCAAGATATTCAGGGGTTATCTGAGCTAACTCATCCTCGTGCTCCTTGATCGAGCTCTGTATTGAATCCAGATCCGTCTTATATTGGGCTGTAGCCTGTTGGGCTGCTGATTGACCGTCACTTAGGCCCTTTACGTCCAGCTCAACTTGCGCCTTAGCACGAGCTTTATCTCTTCGCTCAGCCTCGAGTTGTTTCTTATCCACTTTCAAGAACTCAACTTGCTGCTTCAACTCGCTTATCTCGGTAGTGATCTCTGCCAAATCTTTTTCGCCCTGGAGAAAGCGTTCTTGACTATCATCCGTGTCATCCACTCCTGTCTGCCGTTGCTCCTCGAGATTATCTAATTCGTTTGCGATTGCTACTTGCTCTCTGTGGTCTATGGTGTACTGCAGACATCGCCGCTCCTTGTCCTTCTCCTGATAGTCCCGCAATTCCTCTTTCTCCTCCTCGAGCTCGGCAAGACGCTCTTTGATGTAGTCCAGTAGTTCGTCAATCTTTTCGCGCTTGTTATTTGTCTCAGTCATGATCTTGAGTGATTCTGTCCTACGAGCCTCGTAAACCTGGGTCCCGGCAACTTCCTTCAGCAGGTTCAACCTCTCGGCATCTTTCATGTTTGTCAGTGCCGTGACTCGCCCTTGAGGTACAATATAGTAGGGGTTAGAGCGAGAAAAGCCGGCGGACTCCAGTAGATTCATGACATCTGACTTGGTGGCATTCTTCCGGTCAAGGGAATACTCGTCCTTCTTCATGCCTATCGTCCGCCGGAGTATGAGTTCTGGCTTGCCTGTAGGGAATCGGTCATCGCTGTTATCGAAGATGATCTCAACAAAGGCAGACATGACCGCTGCACCTGCGCCTTCCTGGTAAAAGCATCAGCGCATTGCCGCAGAACTAATCGGACATAGGTCTCACGTGTAGAAGAGCTCCGCGCTCCTCTCTGCCCATCTGAGTATATGCATCGCTGAGTACAAATCGAATGGCCGCAAAGAAATTGCTCTTTCCGGAACCATTGCGCCCGACGATGACGTTGTGCTTCGGTGAGAAAGGCTCGATCACGGTCTGTTCCTTGTAGCTATATAGATGTCAAGGGACGCTTTACTAACAATGCGCGTTCATCGAGTACCTTTTGAAGCCTTGAATGATGATCTGCTTGATATACATCTTGGGTTCAACGCGCGCAGCCCAGACGGTGATATCAGGGCCAGGAAAAAGATGAAAGACGGTAAATACTGGATGGTGCTTATTTCAGTCTCATCGTAGGAGGAATGGGTGATGTAATCTGGTCGAGGACCTTGAGCTGGCCGTAAGACAGGTGATTACGCGAGAGACGCGCCGAATTTAGGGTTGCTCGCGTGGCGGAGCACACTAGTATTTTTGGGTTCTGAACATGTGAATTTTTACGGTCTGAAATCTGTAAGACTGCGACCAGGCCCAGACACTGATTACTTGAAGCTTACAGATTCTATCTACGTGGAAGTGTTGATAATCAAAACAACCAGAAGCCTGTCTATGTGAGCTGTGTTTGAAGCTTTCCTGATACCGAAGCTGGTTCCTTTTCTAGTCGACAACGAGAGGAAAGAGGGGCAAAAGTTCCCACAAATTTAGACAATGTCAAATCTGGAGGATCCAGCTGGAGGCCTAGCGCCCACGTACCACTTCGTGCCTGGTCAAGGTTACGCAAATGGTAACACTGAAGAGACAAATGCGCCTGAGGCAAGAACCACGATGCCTGGCAACTTGCAAGAGGAGGAGCAGGACGACGAAAACTACGATGACATCTTTGCGGGAGATGATATGGAGGACGATGACTACGCTCTATATGACCCGTCAGACTTCACTAAAACATACAACCGCCAACGCCGCGTGAACGAACTCTCATCGGATCCACATGCTCCCCATTCGACTTTTCCGAAGACTAACCCTCAGAAGCCCACTGCAAACACCTTTGCGTCTGTTGATGACCAAGCCAGCTCGTTATCTCGACACGCCGGCAAACTGAAACTCGACGACAGGCAATCTGGACAGGGAGGAAAGCATGACAGAGCCGCAGACAAAAGCGATCGGGCAACAAGCGAGCAGGTGCTTGACCCACGGACCCGGATGATTTTGCTTCAGATGATCAACCGTAACATTGTGTCCGAAGTAAACGGTTGTTTGTCAACTGGAAAAGAAGCCAACGTTTATCATGCTTTTTCAGCACACCAGGAAGAAGGATCAGAAACCGCCATGACTACTCTTCACCGTGCCATCAAGGTCTACAAAACAAGTATTCTGGTGTTCAAGGATAGAGATAAATACGTTACGGGGGAGTATAGGTTTAGGCAAGGCTACAGCAAGAGCAATAATCGAGCCATGGTAAAGATTTGGGCCGAAAAAGAAATGAGGAATTTGAAACGAATATATGCTTCAGGCATACCATGCCCAGAGCCTATACATTTACGTTTACATGTGCTTGTCATGGGCTTCATTGGTGATAAACGAGGCATCCCAGCTCCTCGATTAAAAGATGTCGAGCTCGAGGGTGATGATGTTGAGACTAGGTGGAGATTGCTCTATCTACAGCTTCTCGGATATATGCGTGTTCTGTATCAGACATGCCGCTTAGTTCATGCGGATTTGAGTGAGTACAACATTCTCTACCACGAAGAGAAGCTGTGGATCATCGATGTGAGCCAGAGTGTTGAGCATGACCACCCCAAGAGTCTCGAATTCTTGCGGATGGACATCAAGAACGTTAGTGGTTTCTTTCGGCGTCAAGGTATAGATAGGTTGTCGGAGAGATCGGTCTTTGGTTTTGTCACGGCTGTTCAGGGTACTCTAGACTCGCTAGGTATGGCCAATGCCTTGGAAAAGCTGTACGAAGAACGACCAGACGAGAACAACGTTGACAACGAGGTCTTTCGGAATCAATACATCCCACAAACGCTCGAGCAAGTGTATGACATTGAGAGAGATGCTGAGCAGGTTGGGAAAGGTGGTCAGGAGGATCTGATATACCGCGATTTGTTAGCGGACAAACTAGCATCAGAAGCCCCTGCAACAAAGGACAGAACAGTGCAAGGCGCTGATGACGACACAGATGACCATAGCCGGGGCTCTTCTGCAAAAAGTGGAGATGGTGATAACGAGTCGAATCCTTTTCCCAAGAAAGATCCGCGTGGGAAGCGCTTTGAGGACAAAGACGCCAAGAAGGAGCATAAGAAGCAAGTGAAGGAAGAGAAGCGAGTTCAGAGAGAGCAGAAGATGCCAAAGCATATCAAGAAGAAGTTAGTTAGTAGCTCAACGAGGCACAAGGGCTGAATATCTTAATTATTGAATTGACAATCAACTTCACTTAGCATTAGAGCTTTTCTATCACACCTTTTGAGGTATGTACAAATCCATTTTCCTCTAAGTACATCTATCTTGCTTCAGTGAAGAAATCAGCACTTCAGCCGACCAGGCGCTGGTGTAGTGTTTCTCTTGAGTACGAAACCTCATCCGCGTGGTCGACCATGAAGACCAAGAACGCCTTACATGGCCAAATGCAGAACAAAGAGAGCCCTGAGAAACATTCAAATCCCTACCATGCTCGTTGTGAATTGATACCTACCCGTTCACGCTAATTTCTACAGAGCAATCGTTAACGCCAGATGCATGAATCTATGGAAAGCACCTGGCTCATACTCTGTTTGGCGACGCCTCCGTCGCTTTGAGATATTACCTGTTACTATGCGGTACTCCCTTCTCACTTACTCGACGTATTGCTTGCTGGAGAACAGACCTTGATATATCAGGCACCTTTCCTGCTGCGCCATCCACCGGTAAGATCTCATATTGAAGAGGTTCTGCCATCAACCCAGGCCAGATGTCAACTGGTAGGAAATCTCCCTGCTCTTGCTTGAAAACCTCCCTTTCCTCAGCATCGTCTTCGTACAGCTTTTCGATCTTGGTCATGGCTTCCTCAACCACGTTTTCCATCTTCAACTCCAGAGCTTTTCTTCTACCAATCTCAATAAGCAGATTATCATAAGCTCTGAGGAACCCATCGTAAAATTCCCTCAACCCCTCAAGCTCATCCATACGCTCCGAGATCTTGGCTTTCTCATGTTCCCAGCGCATGAGGAAAACTTGCTTCTGTATTATGTATCTAGGCAGCCGAAGACCGCTGTCTTCTAGCATTTTGAACGCAGAGATTGTCCTAGAATGTTCGATAGCCAACTGATCCATGTGTACCGTCACACGATCATGCTGAACTTCCATTTCCGAGATAAGATCCGCAATCTCCATAACCACGTCTTCGACTTGACCTGCATCTTTCTCAAGTATCTCCATCATCTCTATCCTTTCCTCTTCGCTAATCGGCTCTGGGGGCGCATCGGAAGCTTCATGCGTTACGTCAACTCCATCTGGCAAATCACCAGCAATGCGTTGAGCAGCGTCGCCTCCACCTTCTGTATGCTTGATCGCTGTAATACAAAGATCGAAATGCTTAACCAGGGACTCGAGGTTATCCGCCATCTCCTTTGCACGATCCTCCATGTTATGCAGTATTTCAGGAATCGGTGATCTTTTCCCTTCGTCAACGTAACTATCCCCTGTTCCCTGCTTTTTTACAGCCAGAAGCCTCTTTACCCCTTGCACATCCCCATCAAACGCTTTGTTCGACGCCTCAAATTCCTCATGGGCACCACTAGCTGCACTAACAGACTCCTCCAAAGTCGTGAGAAGTCCATCTACACCACTCTCATCCACAAAATCCAACAAGCTCTTTTGTTCTTCCCCAGGCGGCCTTAAGCTTGCCTCAACCATGGTCTTCTTCAGCCGGTCCAGCGTTTTCTTCAATCGTCGGTCCGCTTCGTCTATGCTCTGTGTCACAGCCATGAACTCCTCAGCACCCTCTAGCCTCATTCCCTCAATATTGTCGTGCACCTGCGTTAGGATAACAACTTGGGAATCCATACCGCTTCGAAGGAATTCGGTTCGGGCGGAGGTGATGACATTGCTCTCGAGGGAACTGCGAGTGGAGGTCACGAGCTCGTTGGCGCGTAAGACATGATTAATGGAGGAGAGAGAGCGTTTGGATGCGAGAAGATGGGAGACGAGGGTTTCAAGAGGGATTGAGGTCGTGGAGGCGGAGGGGGGTGAAAGGCTTTCGGTTGAGGAGGCCATTTTTTAGTTATGCAGAGGTCAGAAGCTACCTTAGTAACGAAGCCTTGATAATCTTAGTTCTGCAACCAAGGGAGACCTTCAACCAAACTTGTCGTTGCCTGATGTAGATCGGATAGGCATCATTACTCGTCCAGACCGTAGTTTTGCCTATAGTAGTATATAGGTATGCCACAAAAGCTTTTACAAGCACCCAGCACCAACACGTTCGGTTCCATAAGTGTGAGATATCAACAAACCGCTATGTCCGTTGGGCGTTGAGTGAAGCATGGCACGTGCATTTTCCTGGGGTTTCTTCTAGCGGCGGGAAGACCCGCTGTAATCTATCTTGGCAATGCCAGGGTTCGATCAAGGTACATAGAGATAACCTGTGCACGAACAGGTACACCTGACAATTACTCCAGCTATACGTACCTATGAGTCTACTTGCTTCATGACACTTACTGGTTCTTCGGCAGGCCACACCGATGGTCAAGCCGCCGCATCGATTGGATTCTTTGTTCGCGCACGCCATCGATTGCGAATATCTCCGACGCAAGACGACAGCAGGCAAATTTATTCAACATAGTCCTCACCTACTTCTCTCAAATAACTCCAGCGTATTTCTACTCCTGCAAACGCAATATGGCCATGCAAGAGAAGAGCCGGGTTATCATGAGTCCGGGTTTCGAACATGGGGACAGTCCGTCAAAGAGGAGGCGAATATCTTCAGGTCAGAACATCAGCGATGGTTCGTGGACTCCTTTGCCAAGCATAGTTCTGCCAAAGAACAAAATTGCTCGAGGTTACGGAAACCCCGCCCCACGCTTCGAAGGGCCCATCAACGAGGATCACGTTGAGGGGGAAGAGAGCATAACGATATCAGCTACCTCTAAACAGGCAACACAGACCGTTGCACCTTTTTTAGCCAAACATATACCGGAGCAATACGCACCGATGGGTGGGTTGGATCATTCGGGTGGATCTACAAACAAGGAAACAAATACAAAGTACTGCTATCGACATCGGCCAGACTTGAAGTGCCGAAGACAAGTCAACGAACCTTCTATGGATCAGCTACAGCATGTAAGCTTTGAAGCTTAGCACTATCGAGGAGCTTGATTAACAATAAATTAGGAACTTGAAGCGCTCTCTCAAGGCGACCAGCAAGCGATAGCTCACGTCTGGTCACTTTTTTCTGCTGCGCCTTCAAAGCATCGAAATCTTATGCTCCAAGGCATCCTTACGCAGTGCTGCTTTCCTCAACTATCCTTTATCTCTTCCAAAGTCCGCGATCTAATCAAACTCGATTTTCTTAGCGCACTACCGCCGGAAATATCGTTCAAAATTCTCTGCTACCTAGACACAACCTCTCTATGCAAAGCTGCACAAGTAAGCCAGAGATGGAGGACACTTGCAGATGATGATGTGGTTTGGCACAAGATGTGTGAGCAGCACATTGATAGAAAGTGCTTGAAGTGTGGCTGGGGCCTGCCGCTGCTGGAGAGGAAGAGATTGAGGGCTTCCAAGAGGCAGATCCAATTACGTGCAACAGGAAGGGGACTGAATGAATGGTCGCCCAATATCACTCCATTTCCTGAGGCTACCTCGGGAACTCACGACCATGGCTTCCCTGAGGATGCCAGCACTTTGCCTGGGACGCAGCATCCTTCACTAGCAGCAAGCGCTTTGGCAAACGCCTTAGAGCCTCATTCGAAGCGACCACTTGCACCAAGCAAGACAGACACATGTGATTCGTACTTTAAACCGCGTTTCCGGCCCTGGAAAGACGTCTACAAAGATAGGTTTAAGGTCGGTACGAATTGGAAGTACGGCCGATGCTCTACCAAGATATTCAAAGGCCATACTAATGGCGTCATGTGCCTACAATTCAACGACCACATACTCGCCAGCGGGTCTTATGACGCAACAATCAAGATCTGGGACATTAACACCGGAGAAGAGCTCCGAACCCTTCGAGGACATGCAAGCGGCATTCGTTGCCTTCAATTTGACGACACCAAGCTCATCAGCGGCAGTCTTGACCACACGATCAAAGTCTGGAACTGGCGTACGGGAGAATGCATCTCTACTTACAACGGGCACAGCGATGGCGTGATAACCTTGCATTTCGACTCCACGATTCTCGCTTCGGGATCTCGGGACAAGACCGTTAAGATCTGGAATTTCGAAGATAAATCCACCTTTGTCCTGCGCGGCCACACCGACTGGGTGAATTCCGTCAAAGTCGACTCCGCCTCCCGCACCGTCTTCTCCGCCTCAGACGACTGCACCGTACGTCTCTGGGACCTGGACACAAAAACCTGCATCAAAACCTTCGAAGGTCACGTCGGCCAGGTCCAACAAGTCGTTCCCCTCCCCCCCGAATTCGACTTTGAAGACGCCGACGCCGACGCCCACGACGACGCCGCCTCCACCTCAAGTACCCACTCCCACCACCCCCAACAACCCCCCGACTCCCTCTTCCCCTCCCTCGCCACCACCACCACCACCCACTCCCACACCTCCTTTGGCCCTACCTTCTCCTCCGAACCTACCCGGCCCCTCCCCCCACGCTACATGCTCACCGGTGCCCTCGACTCCACCATCCGCCTCTGGTCCGTGTCCACGCAGAAATGCCTGCGCACCTACTTTGGCCACGTCGAGGGCATCTGGGCGCTGGCGGCGGATACGCTAAGGGTGGTGAGCGGGGCGCAGGATTGCATGGTCAAGGTGTGGGATGCGCGCAGTGGGAGGTGCGAGAGGACGTTTACGGGGCATGCGGGCGCGGTGACGTGTATCGGGTTGAGTGATGAGAGGATGGTGACTGGGGGGGAGGATGGGGGGGTTAGGGTTTATCGGTTCTAGTGTGGGCGGAGGGCATAGGGGGGATGACTATGGCGGACCGTGGGATTATCTTGGATGATGTGGGTTTTTTATTGCGATCTTTTCGATACCCCCCCGCCCCGTTTTTTGTCCACAGCGATCTACATATCTAGCCATGTCACACCATCATAACATTCCAAATTTCCCCACTCCCGCGTGAGATCTTTCCTCTCACACCAAAAGGGACGAAAGAATGCAGATACCAAACTGCGTGGAATCTCAGGCTCATCGTACTTCGATTCGATCCGACAACCCCCTAATCCACACACACACACACCAGGGCCCTCCCTCATCAAAAAATCCAACCATCCCCCCATCCATCCCCCCATCCATAAACCCCCCCCACCCCCCACAACAACAACAACAGCACCTCACCCCACGACCTTCAAGCACCTTTACCATTTCTCAATACCTGCCTGCCCTGCCCTCTCTCGACCCTCTTATCTATCCTCTCTCTATCTTATCTATTTCCAATCTAACCTAATCTAACCTATTCACTCTTCTGCTTCTTCTTCTTCTTCTTCTTCTTCTTCTTCTTCTTCTTCTTCTTCTTCTTCTTCGCCATTCTTCGCCATTCTTTTACTTTTTTTACTTTTTTTTTGGTCTGTTCGTTCGGTGATGAAGGCGAGAGAGTATGGTTTTTTGTTTTTTGTTTTTTTGGGTGGGATAAGGAGGGGGGGGTGATGAGAGGGGTTGGGTTGGGTTGGGAGATGAGGGGGGGTTGAGGGTAGGGGAGAGGGAGAATGGGAGGATGGGAGAGGGGGAGAGAGGGGGAGGTTGAGAATGGGAGGATGGGAGAGGGGGAGAGAGGGGGAGAGGGGGGGTGGGTGGCGGTTTTGTGTGTTTTAGCTACCTTAATTGGTCATATTCTCCTCCTCCACTTTCCGATTCCTTGTCCACTTCCTGCAATCCCCCTCCTTTCCTCCCTCCCTCCCTCCCTCCCTCCCTCCCTCCCTCCCTCCTCCACCCCCATCCCATCCAAACCCTGACCCACGCCTTTGGTTCTTTGTCTCACCACATATACATGTTGCTTTCATGAGCCGTTCCATTGAAATGCTAGATGAGGGTTTAGTGGACGTGTTTTGCGGTTTTTATTTTCTGGTTCGTGGGAAGGTGAGAGAGGAAGGCTAGAGGGGATTTTGGGAGGTGAGTTTGCAGGGAGTGTAAGCATGAGTGAAGAAGAAAGAAAAAATCAGGAGAGAAGAGAAAGTGTTTTACAGTAGCTGGATATGAAGCAACGGGGGCCGGGGGTAAAGAAGGGGAGAAATCACGGGATTGAGCGGTTTGACTGTCATGGTCTATGCCTTTTCATCCTCGAGCATTATCATACTCTGTTATGCACGTTCTTTTCGTGGGAAAAGTCTGTGAGGTTCGTTGCGTGCGGTTCTTGTGTGGGTTTTTTGGTTGCTAGGAAGTCCGGTTGGTGTGATGGGGATGGGGGATGAGGGGTGCCGGTGGGGTTTGTGGAAGAGGGGGGGGTTCTGGGTTGAGGTGGTTGAGTGGTTGGTAGTTGATGACCTTCCCCCTTCTTCTTCTTCCCTTTTTCCTGCTTCTTTCAATTACTCGTCTACTAGCTACTCTGCATTTATTTCTCTTTCTTCTTTCTTGCATCATCGTTTCCACTTGTTTGAAAGTTGAGAAACGATACTACCGTCGAACTCTTAGATAGTTGAGAATTTGAAGATTTGCAGATTCTGTTGAGGGTGAGGGTGAGGGGTTCAGTCGGGGGGAGGGAAGCGGGGTTCGAGGAATGAGGAAGAAGGAAGCGAATAGCGACAAAGAATGGAAAGGAGGGGAGTAACGCTGTGTGAGTGAGGATACCTACTTTTGCTCTGAGCTATTGTAATTGAAATTATGTATTATAGAGTGTAGGGAGAATATTCAGGAGGGAGATGAAGAGGAAGTAGCATAGACTTTGGAGATGGAACAGCTGGGATTTGGGGTTGGATAGTGGGATGTGGAGGAGGATGAGTTGGTTTGAGGGTACGGGAGATGATGAAACCAAGAACGAGGATCTTTTGGCGGATGGGTAGGCAGTTACAAAGTTAGCATAGATGGGGTTCTTGAAGGGAGGTATCGGGTGTTAAAGTCGAGGAGAAAGGAGATGGCAATAGCTCGACTATTGCATATCGACGGAATATATAAAATACTAGCTGTTGAATTATACGGTGAATCGGATACACGTAATTAACTCTTCAAGATTGCCAACATTGAATCGTCCAACCATTTATCGAACGGAGGAGAGTCTTTTGCCTGGACAGAGCAGGAAAAGGAAAGAAGCTGAGCAGCTGAGCGATGTGAGCAAGTGAGAAACGGGAAGGACAGTATCAGTGCCCTGTATTCAAACGAAACTCAAGTCGAGAGAATCATCCATCTCGCAAGCCCTTGTCATGAAGGTTCCAGACAAGCAAATATCGTAACTTCTAAAATAGCTGTCGATGGTTCCCTCGAAGCATCCCGGCCCTCCCTTGAAGGATAAATCGAGCATTTCGAGAAAACTCTTAGCATGAAGGAGACGGTGAAATAGGGTCTGCCAGAACAATGTGCCCCGGGAAAAACGAGAGAAGGGGCTGGTGGTACAGACGGGCTGGATGTAAGGGACGCACTGGTATAGTCGGTTAGAAAGCCCCATGCTCTCTACTCGAGTAGCAATAAGCGCGGAATGGCGGAGTTGGTGAGTTTGGACGAGAGAGATCGGACGAAGATCTCAAGTGATCCTGTTATGGATGAAAGAGATTGAATCCGTTCAAGAGATCCGTGTGCTGAGCTCGATTTGGATGGCTTGAATCGACCGCAGTGTGGCCACCTGGGCCGGACACGGTGGAGATAGAACGTGTGTTTCTGGTTGGTTGGTTGGTTGGTAGGTAAGCGAGGAGGTGTACGTGCTGTACCACAGTGGGGTATTGCGGTCCTGGATGCGGAGAAGCCAGGGAAAAGCTTTGGCCTCGGTTGTTAGTAAAATACCCGCGGTGCTAGTACTTTATTGGCCCTGACAAGCATCACTTTCAGCTTATTCTATGTTGATCTTCATATACATGAGAATGATGAGATGGGAAGGAAGGGAGTTAGTTCTCTTCGCCCCCCCGACATATCTACTACCCGTAGCAGTAAAGTTCACACTTACCAGTGGGCGGTTGACGAAGTGAGTGTTGAGGCTTTTGTTTGAGGCGAAACGCTCGGATAAGAAACCCGTTAGTTCGTCACCAATGGCTTGCCTAAGCGTGCATGTGGCTTGACCAGGGTCATACCTTAGCTGAAGGTAAAGTAAAGTAAGAATACATACCTTAAGGTAAAGTACCTACTAAGGTAGTGCAGCCGGGTGGATGATTATTGCCGTAGTGGTGGGTGAAGACCCCACTCACTGGATCATTAATAACCTGGAGAAAAGTCGGGTTTTTGTTGGGATCCATACAGTCAGTAATTGCACTCCTACATTGGACTTTCATCAGGACGAAACCAATCTGTCCCAACGCCTTCAAATGCACCTGTCTGCAGATTGTGGCTTCTGTTGTGTGACCATCGGTTACCCACTTGATGCAGGCCGCGCCTGTTGTTGCGTTTGTGTCAGCGTCTCAACCCGAAGAAGTGGACAAGTTTATCTCGATCACTCGCATGTTACCCGATGCCTCCAGCACGTCGCACATTCAACTGCGATGCGCTCCTCGCCTCCGACCTCCGCATTGGGTGCTCGGATAAGGCAGGGTCCAGACTTCATGCTGAGAAACTCGTGCTTGATACAGCGGACGCATGCAGGGCAAAAAGAGGGAGGCGCGACGTTTGACAGGTATGCGGATACGCTTGTCTTTGCTTTGCCCTGATGTTAAGCTTTGGGGGACGATTGTTCGTTCTCGTCATGCCGTCCTGCATGATTCGATATTCGATTACAGTGGCGATCGCCGACATCGCCGGCGTGCTGCTTTCTTACGGGCTGCTGCAACTTGTTATGTAGAGCATGCAATCATCAACCGCAAAAGAATGCTTGGCCCGTTCCTCCAGCCATTTTGGTCACCGAGTGGCCCGTTCAGTCGATATCCGCCGATGTGGTGAATGGAGAGCCGTTAGCGAGACATCAGGCGCGGGTTTAGATTGCGTGTGGAGATTATAATAGGATGACCCACAACGTTTCGATATCAGAACGATAACGTACCTTATGCAGGGTAACGGATGGTGCTGGACTTAAGAATGTTGCAACTGGGGACATCAAAAAGGTGAACTCTTCAGTGTTGCAGAAGCTGTAAATGATAAGAGATGTACGACTGTACGACTCTGCCCCCCTCTCCTGACTGCTCCGCGGTAATAGCACGTGAAACCGGCAGACGCCTGGCTCCACCTCTCAGATCATGATGCAGATAGGTACTCTCTCTCTAAAGTCCCACCCATGGCCAATGCGTCCTTACCTTACCTTACTTAACTACAAAGATTCTTGATGAAGCGATGATGAGCGGGCGTCTGCACCCCACAAGTCCACAACGGCGAGGAAGTCCAAGACTGGACCCTTGGACCCTGACACTCTGGACTGGACCATGAATTCCATGATATCGACATGCTTGTGTGGGGCCGCGTATAGATTGAGATTCCGGGTCGATCCGAAAGGCCATTGGCGGAGAGCATCGAGGAAGTTGATTAACCGACATTCAGTACTACCAGAACCCTTCTATAGGTAGACTTGAAGGCGCGGCGAAAGCGTTACGACTTCCCCAAGGAGAAGGATTGAGAGATGAGAGATGAGAGATGAGAGATGTAAGGAAGCGTACCTGGATCATTGTGAACGGGAAATTACATGATGACCATGGTCTGGAAGTCAAGAGTGGTCAAGAGTGGTGGTGGTTCCTGGGGTGTTGCCCTAGCCCCCAAAACAATGCAAACAAAACATAGAGTATTCCTCGCCAATGCGGGAGTGAGCGTTGTCATCACTTTCGCGGTAATTTAACGCCACTACCCAAGTGGAATTCCAAACATGGCAGCAAAGAGATGTATGTGGTGATACTCCTATCTTGAAGAGCCCTTGATTGATAAAGCGTAAAACGTAGAGTGACGTTAAACGTCTATGATTGCATCGAGACATTCTTCCATTGTCCACAGAACAGTCAGCCACGGATTGCAGGATGCACAAAGTGACTACCAGGCGAATTGCCTGCAGGATTTGGGGACACGCGTAGGCCAGATGTTGCGCAGGCTCGCAGACATTGGGCGATCCGCGTTCGACCGCTAAAGGGATGAAACTCCATCCTGTACTTCGCAGCACGGTACAGCCACCTGCAGCCAGCAGGGCAGAGACATCTAACTCGAGATGCCATCCTGAACTCCTGATCCTGGGGTGGATTGTCGACAGAGGTAGCATCACGCAATCCTTTGCACCATCGAAGCTCAGCACGGCGACCTAAAGTAGTGGCGACAGATTATTCATGCGGTCCGGTACACTCCGCGGTTAGCAGGCTGCAATTCAGGTATTATTGTTATGATTAATATTTACGATTGTTTGTCGCCTCACCTTACTACGTTAGTAGATACATAAAGTACTCACTCCATCAGATAAAGACCCGGGGACCATGTGGTGTCGCTCATCATCAACAGGTGCAAACTGCGGCCGGTGTCTGGACAATCATGAATATCACGAATGGAACCCAAGGTATTCTAACGTTGAGACTGGAGATGACTGAACAGCGTTTTATTGTTGCGCGTCGAGTCGCTAACAAGTGGCTTTTCACCAAGTCGGGATCAGCGTTCGCCGCTGATAAGGAAAGTTAGAATAGTGCACGGCCATCCTTGTTGCGTCAGATTCTGTCGAGGACTGCATCGACGATCCTGTACCGAGTACGCAGTACTACTGGGCAATGCCCCCAGTCTGTTGGGTTCGTCGTGGACACCATTGGAGCACATTCTGTTGCCGCCATCCAAAGTCCTGGTGTCTTGCATAGAATAACGGTAGTACCTTAGCACGACGATGCGATGATGATGCGATGATACCATTGGTGATGGAGTCCAGAGATGGATGTAAACACAGCGAGGGGATAGAGGGGACGAGGGGGGAACTATCATTTTTAGTTATCGCTCATTTACGCTCAAGTGCGAGAAAACTTCTTGACTCAACCAACGCTTGGTCCGCGCTTGGTCCAACGCTTGGAGTCTTCACTTCCGGCCCTTCCCTGAAACTGCCCTTCTCCTCCCCCGAAAATGCCCTTCTCCTCCCCCACCATATTATTATTACTTCCGAAACGCTAACTGCATCCTTGCCCTGCAATGGGCCCTATTGAAAACGCTGATACTAACTACCACAGTACTTGGATATTCCTCCTTCCTCTCCACAAACCACCTACTCAACCCCGTGTTCTCTGGACACTTTTTCCTACAGAGGAATACGGAGAAATACCTGGGGTGTATCTTATCAATACACCAGGGTCGTTTCATGCTTGTCTGCCCTCGAGTACTTACTACGTAAAAGCTTTGTTGGTTTTCTTAGCGAGGACCCGCTTCCTCGGGGACAATAACGGGGGAAATTCTTGTTCACCAACAATTTCTGCTCATCCCACAAACACTCATAATCTTGAGAGGCATCATCTGTTGTCTCCCATTGCACTCTACGAAAACCTGCAAGCCTGTAGAAGCCGTTTGCCATATCCCATTCACGCTTCTAAAGCTTGTCATCGAGTCGTCTTCTGACGAACCCTTCACTGGGCACCTTGATTGTGAGTTGGGCTCTCAAACACAGTGAAGTCCCGGGCTGCTGAACACTCTTTTGTCTTGCCTTTATACCTACTGTTGCTGCCCCATTGAAGCTGTGCTGTTGCTAACCCTGTTATCTTTAGTATTCCGTTGCGTCATTGTGACAATATTCAGATTATCTCGGAGGAAGACGCGGAGGAAGACGTGCAGACCACAACAACCCATTCCGACAATCACAACCTAACCTGGACTTACACTGCACCATCCCCGTCACCTCATCACCGGCCGGATGCCGTACACTCCACCAACCGCACGTTCCCCAGTATCCACAGGACCCGCTTCACCTACCTTTGGCCGCTCTTACAGTCAAAACAAAGGCCAGCAACATGGCAAGGCAATTCCAGGCCCTGCTTCTCGACCTGGAATGCCCCGCTCGGTATCATCAGCATCCTACCTGCACATGCATCGCCGAAGTCCCAGCACGTCAAAGTCAATATCTTTTACTGCCGGACACCCTACACCTGATGCTTCTCCGTTGAATGACACTTCCCCAGAGGACGCAAATGTTCAGCCTCGTGCGAATGAATCTTCTCAGAAACACTACAGTCAACGGTCGGCCGACAACGCTCGGTCGGTTAGTTCGCCTCCGGATTCGGCCCAGAATTCAAGCGACGATGACGATGGTATCAAACGGGGTAGGGTTCGTAGTTTGGAGAATTTGGCTGAACTGCAAGCGGCTATCAGGACAATCGAGCAGCATCGAAGGCAATCTCCGGACAGAATAAGCGAGGAGACAAAGAAAGCAAGGACAGCCTTGGGACATGACGTTCCTCGTCTGGATACTTCCGTGAAAGAACACGCGGAACATGCCACGTTCTCGCCGCGTCCCCCTTTGTCTGACGGAGCTCGGAAAATCTCCCACTCAAGGTCCAGCACCGACGGAAGCGCGTTTTTAGACTTCCCTCGCAACAAGTTCGACTGTCCAACGAGAAGCACTTCGGGAAGCGACGTTGATGAGGATGAAGAGAACGACCTTCGGGTGAAGCCCCCGATGGTCCGGAAGAAATCTGGGGAGCTGGTCAGACCTGCCCTACGAGCTTCCTCTATGAAGCGGAGACCTTCGAGCATGCCGGGTACGCCAACATACGGGAAGGCCGTCCACTTTGACTCGCGTCTTGAACATGTTCGTCACTTTTTACAGGTGGACCGACCTGTTGCTGTGAGCGCTGGAACATCCCCTGTTGATTCCCAAGACGAGGACTCCGAGTTTCCATTCAACCACGAGATGGGTTCAGATTCTCCACCTTTCGAATGGGACCTCCGCCTCACAAACTTTCCCATCGATACTCTGGAAAGGAGGTCCGCCGCGGTCAAAGTAGAAAGAGTGTTTCTGTCAGCCGACAAAAAGAATCTGATGGGTGCGGTGTCGGTTCGCAATCTTGCATTCCACAAACTTGTAGTGGCGCGTTTCACTCTCGACTACTGGAAAACAACATCCGAGGTCGTCGCCGACTTTAACAACGATGTTCGACGAAAGCAAACCGATGATGGTTACGACCCGTTCATCTTCAGCATCAAACTTGAGGATCAGAATAACCTAGAGTACAAGACTTTGTTCTTTTGTGTTAAATACACCGTCAACGGGCAGGAGTACTGGGACAACAACAATTCGGTCAATTATCAAATTGACTTTTCCAAGGTTAAGCCTCAAAGTGGCAAGCAAGCAAGCGCGAGGAACGTGTCTCTTCGGAGCAAACCAGCGTCGTCCCTACCATCTGGCAGGCCTCGCAGCATGCCCATCTCAGCCGATGATTTCAGCTACGGCTTTGGGTCTCAATCAGAATTCCTTTCCCGCCCGCAGCCACCGGCCCAGGTCATCGGCGACTCTCCGATCCGTTTCCGAAACTCGAAAGCTGCTAGCGATATCGTCCCGGACCAGCCAGGTCTATGTACCAGTGCAGTGAACCAAGCGTTTGGGAATCGCTATGATTTTGGTGCTTCCCTGTCAGCAGCTATCAATGCTGCTAGCAATACCTCCGGGGACCGTGGTGGGATTCAGATGAGAGAGGAGGTCAATTCGGCCTCTACAAAGCTGAGCTCCAAAAAAGGAGATGGAGGCACATCTGGGAGCGGCAATTCAAGATCCGGGGCAGAAAAGCCAGCAAAGGATTCTGGGGCCACAAAACCTAATTCCAGCAAACCGGTAGTCTTGGGTGCAGAGAAGCCCCCGATGCAGTCTTCATCCTACAGCGAGCTCATCGATAAATACTGTTTTGTACGTACCAGAGCCGACAAGGGCGGCCAGGAAGCAGTTCGCTAATATCTACATCAGTTTGGATCTACGAAAGCTACGTCACCGCTCAAGAAGCCACTTCAAGGCCAATTGGGCGGCGCCTCTACTGAACAGGCCGCAGTGGAGCAGGAATCGACGAAGACCTCCGGAATGGTTAGTCCTTTGCCTTCTCAGCAGAGCCCGCCACCTCGGGAACAAAGTAGGCCCATATCAAAAGCTGTTACACCGCGTATGTCGCGGGCGTCCTCGCCCGTGCTGGGACCTGCCACGAGCCCCAGGACCGCTTCACCAGTCTCATTTGGTTATCCGTACCATCAGTCGATGCAGAACTCCTTTTTTACAGAGGCACATGCACCCACTGCTATACGCGGATAAAGGAATATCAAACCTTTTGGCCGTATACATTGATACTCGAAAGTTGCTATGCTGTGCTTTGTAGTTTACTATCCACAACCATGCGGAGCATACTATCTCATCCAGCATCCACCGATCCTAGGATGCATTATACGAGAGATGCAGCCCTTGTCCCTGACATTGAAGAATATGAAACCACGACTATGGAAACAGAAAGTCATGATACATACTCAATCATGCTTCAGACGACTTACTCATTCCATTTCTTGCACCTTTTGGCGGCATTCCGAGATTTCGGCATTCTGGCGTCTGTCCTTACGGTGGAGGGAAACCTCCGCCCATAGATTTTTTAATTGCTTGCGAGCGTCTCTTCAGAACAGGTTTATGGTGCCTTTCGACTCTCTCTTTTAGGGGTCTAAGGGAGTGCAAGGAAAAGTCACGGTACATGCTTTTGGGAGCGATGGCGTTTCGGGATCAAGCAGCAAAGTAAGGGGATCTTACCAAACCGGGATATGCTGCGTGCTGTTACTATAGGAAGATTGCTCGATATATTTCCAGGCGATGAGTTTGTGGAAGAGATTGTTGGTGGATAGCTGTGATACGGTACAACTAGCTGGATGGCTTAATGCTGGATAGCTGGATATGATGCAGTTTGCTGAGATGATAGCAGATGAGCGTTGATAGAAATTTTCAAGTTGCTTGAGATGCTTGTTCAGGTCCCTCCCAAGATGGGATTTCTGGGATCGTGACGCTCTAACTCGATTGACTTGAGTGATTGAATCTCTTCTATCCCATTCGCTTCTGTTCTTTGACTCACTCTTAACTCGTGGAGTCTCAACTCTTCACTTTCAATTCCCCGTTATTTTCTTTTCATTTACTATTCTAGTACAGAAAGACTTTGAGAAAGAGACGACAAGAGACGAAGTAAAAAAAAATATTAAAAAAAAAAAGGAAGAAAGAAGGAAGTAAAAGAATGAAGAAACGAAACCAGACCGAGCAAAGAACGAGGTTAAAACCATGTTTTTTCTTATGATCTTTCTATCATAAAAAACCACAAAAGTACCTATGATAGTGATGTCAGAAACAAGACATGTGAAAAGGATTTATATAAAAATCACATATGTTAAAGAAAAGAATTGTGTGTACTGTAAAGATGTGTGCTGGTCGGTATAATCGATGTCGTGTTTTCATCGTTTCAATCCTCCTTATTCTACCATATCATCTGCATTCCTCTTCTTCTCAACTTCATTTCTTCTTCTTCTTCTTTCTCTTCCCTTCTCATTCATTTCATTTCATCCCATTTCCACCCCCTGAATCTGCACTCACTCACTCACTCCCTCGCTCACACACTCTCATATTCTCAACCCTACGCATACCGCAACCCTTCCACAAAAGTCCCGTACTATCTCCCGCATCAGAGAAGTGAAAAGAATGAAGGAGGCGAGAGGATGTGAAGGGGGTTGGTTTTTGGGGTGTGAGAAGAAGAAGGGGGGAGGAGGATGAAAGGTTCTGTTATGTTACGTGGGGATTGGGTGTTTTGGATTGGCGGGAGGAGAAGGAGGAGGAGGAAGAGGAGAAGGAGGAGGAGAAGAAGAAGAAGAAGAAAGAAGAAGAAGAAGAAGAAGAAGAAGAAGAAGAAGATGAAAGAATATGATAGAGATGATTTGCAGGTGGTTTTTCTTTTCTACAGTCCCCCATTTTTCTTCTTGGATGAATATGGAAAAAATGGGTGGATATATGGTATGCATATCTGACGAGAGGCGTGGTTGAGTGTGTATTTTATCTTCCATCCCCTTCCCCTTCCCCTCCCCCCCTTCTCCCCTCCTCATCCCCCCCCCCCCCCCCTCTTCCCCCTTCCTTCCTCATCAACCCACCCCCCCCCCTCCCAACCCCAATCACCCCAAACAAGAAAAGAACCTAAAAAACAGCACCTCCCAGAACGCCTATTATGGATCTGCTCGGAAGCTGACGGGGTCTGACGAAGTGCTGTTTTGGCGGGGGTGGTGTGATGGGGGGGGAAGTTGATGCTGCTGGGTGGGGGGGGTTGGGGGGGGATGTGGGGGGGATGTGAGAGGATGTGGGGGGGATGTGGGATGGTGAGGGAAGGGGGATAGTGGGGAGGGAAGGGGGGAAGAGGGGAAGAGGGGAGGGAAGGGGAAAGGGGGGAGGGAAGGGGGATTGAGGGATGGGAGATGGGGGAGATGGGAGATGGGAGATGGGATGGGAGATGTGAGATGTGGGATGGGATGAGAGATGTGAGATGTGAGATGTGAAATAGAAGATAGTGTTGAGGATGTGGGAGATGGGAGATGGTGTTGGAGATGGTGTTGGGGGATGGGAGATGGGAGATGTGGGAGATGGGAGATGGTGAGAGAAGGGGGAAAGAAGGGAGGGAAGAGGAAAAGAGGGGAGGGAGGGGGAAGGGGGAAGGGAGGGAAATAAGGCCAGTCAAAAGCAATCCGAATCCACATCACATCACATCCATTCAACCCTCCGCCCTGTCGCTCTTCTGACCACCACTACCACCACCACCACCACCACAACCATCCCCCCTCCCTCCCTCCCGCTCGCCCGCGAAAAAGTCCGAATTCCTCACCAGCAGCAGATAATGAAACAAGCCTTTTCTTTTCCTTTCCTTTCCTTTTCTTTCTTTTCTTTTCTTTTCTTTTCTTTTCCTTTCCTTTCCTTTCCTTCTTCCCCCCCCCTTCTTTCCAACCAAAACCACAGCAGCACAAACAAACAAAAAGTGCGCAGCGTAGAAAACAGCCGGAGTAAAAAAAAAAAACGAACCTATAAAAAAGAACAGGAACCTAAACCATTCATCCCACACACACAAGGTAGCGGCGCAAAAAAGGGGGGGAGGGAGGGATTGGAATGAACGTGCACGTGGTGAGGGAGATATAATCGCCGCCGCCGCCTGATGCAAAGCCTTCTTGGCGGGCATTTTGAAAAGGAAACTCGGTTGGAAGGGTTGTGGGTGTTGTGGGGCGTGTTGAGGGGGAATGGTGGTAGGGAGAAGGGGGGTAGGAGGGAAGAGGTAGAGGAAGTGGGAACAAGGGGGGAGGATGTGGAGGGATGCGGGAAGGGGAGGGAGGGAGCTACACAGCTATGTTTTTGCCGCCAACTCCGAGTGTCGAGTCGAGCCGAGAGAGATGGGAGAGAGGTAGAGATAGAGATGGAGAGGTGGTGTTGAGGTATTGACATATGTGGGTAAAATTCTTCGACGACAGTAATCAGCCCAGACTTTTTTTTATCTGTCTTTGCTAGATGAGTGAACTGTGTCGTAAATGCAAACTAGGATGCTAGAGGTATCATATCCATGTGTCCTTTCCGTAAACCGATTTTTTTCCTTGTTCATGAGCAAGAGGAAGAAAAGATGAAAAGAAAAACAGATGAACAGATGAACGCCATGCCAAAGCCCGCTTGAAAAATTGGTGGAATCCTGGATCCGCGTAAACGCCATGCAAAACCCCCTGGCAAACATATCTTTCATCCAAAACACCATCGAGTTGTCCCCCTTTCCTTGTTCTTCCCCTACCCCCATATTTCCCTAAACACGCCCCTAACATTCCACCCCCCAAACAACCACTCATCCCCATGCCGCCCACACCTCGTCACCGTGCCCGACGTCCTCGGATCCCTCTTCCTCTCCTTCCCGCACTCCGTCGATGTAGACGTTGCTGTGGTAGAGGACGAAGAGCGTATGTGATGCCGTCGGGAACTGGAAGAGGCGGGAGCGATGGACGGTCGCGAGATATGTACCTGCGAGACGGCGGCCGGGGCGGTGTGGCTTCGTGCGGGCTTCATGCTTGCGAACAGGTTTGTTGTTGGGGATGAGGGCGGGGAGGATGCGGAGTTGGGGGTTGAAGGAGCGGTGGAGGAGGGCGTTGAGGCGTTGGAAGTGCTGAGAGCGGGGGGCTGGCGGGATGCCCGTGAGCGTGGGTGGGTGGCGTAGTGGGCTTCGAGGGCGGCGCTGGAGATGTATTGTTTTATGCAGAAGGGGTAGAGGCAACGGTAGGGTTTGAAAGTTCGGGGCGGTGGGTAGGTGAGGTTGAGGGAGGAGGTGGGGGAGGACATTTTGGGAGGGGTTTTGTTGAGGTGAGTAGGTGTGGATGTTGAAGACTTGAGATTATCCAAGGTGAAGGGTGATAGGAATAGGTATTGGACGTCGTGGGTTGTAGGCCCTTCACGAGGCTCGAGGATGGTTTGGCTGGTTAGTGCCGGAGGATAGTGCTCGTACTCGTATTGATGCCAGAGAAGAAGCAATGGTAGCGCTGATGGTAGAGAATTATAGCAACGAGGAAAAGTAAAGTAGATGATTGATGGCAACGGAAGCTCAACAACGATCAATATCCCAGAGCATTACGAGGCAGAAACATCCGAGCGAACAGGCAGCCTTTTAATGCAGCGCAACTCGATCGGACAAAAAGTCACTCACCGAGTCACACCGACTCAGCTGCCTTATCTCCACCACAAGGGTGGGGTGAAATGGTCATACCGTACCTTGATACATAGTGGGCATCGCAAGGTGCATGATATTTAGCGAACAGTCATACTCTCCCATGCTGCTGCCTGCTGGATATGCGTAGCGAATAACAAGAAGACCGCCTCTCTTACCGCTACTTGGCCAGCATCGACGATGTGGATGATGCATGCACATCAGCACACTCTGTCCTGCATAGCTCACTTCACCTACAGTAGGTAGTAAAACAGCACGGAGTACGGAGTACTGTATTCCGTAGTAGTAAAGGTGGGGGCGGAACTTTCCGATAAGGGATGACGCCAATTGCTGGGCCCAAAGAGCCAATTGATCTCGACTCTCGAGAGCAGAGCATTGTCGTTGCAGCCAGTGAGAACGGCAGCTTTACGCCATCACTCATGAATGCCTGGGTGAGGGGCAAGGCTGAGTGAGAGCTGAACTTCCTTGTTCGTCGCGCTTGCCTCATTGGGCTACTTTGTCGTGGCCGGGCGACCATCGCCGAGCCCCACGTGGCAGTCTGGTGCCCTGGAAGCCCTACAGGGTGTGATGTTTCTACTAGTAGAAGGATCAAACAAGTATCGAAGATAGAAGCTTCGAGCGAATAACCATCAAGGATCTTGCTTTGCTCCTTCCAAGGCGAAACATCACCTTCCAAATCATTCATGATTCGTTCTCAAACGCCACAGACACGTGGGAAACGAGAGTTAAATCTACGCGAAGATGAGGGCGTTGTACCGTTTCGATTCGGGCCATCCACCGCCCTCGCACGAGGTGAATATCCATGAATCTGACACTCCAAAGATAAGACCCGGATCCTTTGGCCTGAAACGCCACGTGCGACGGGGAGGTATACATGATGCATACCTTGAACTCCAATCCTAAAGGATTCGGCCAGATATCCACCTTGTACGGATGTACCTGGGCTGCTGACCGACGTCTCGGCCACCCAGGGAGTCAAGCTGTGTCAAATAATAGAAACGTAGCATTAGAAATCAATCAAGCTGGCGTGAGCTTCGTTTCATCTCTATCGGAATTGAGTTCCAGGTACTCTACCCGGAATGCCCAATATGCCTTGACAAGAATTTCTGTGTACAAAGAAAGATAGAAGGCGTTTCAAAAAAATACCAGTCATCAAAGAAGACACATATGATGGATCTCGCAGTTGTCCTTCCAACCATGCGAGTCCCAAATCGACCCAGGCCCACATACTCGCCTGACTCTGCGAAATGTGTATCGATGGCGTCGACGCCATCTCATTGTCCTTGCAGCCCCCACAAAATCAGACAGTTGCGAAAAGAAATGCTGCCGTCTGGATGTGTGCAAGCGAACGGGTCAAGCGCACTGACCGACTGTTGCCATGTGAGATGATAAATCCGTGTACCCCAATATCTGTCGAAAACGCCTTTGGAACGATGCTATCTTGAGAGGCGTTGGTACTATATTTTGAGAGGAAAAGTAGGGCCGCAACCTTGATGGCTAGCCGAAGCAGCCCGAGCGAAAATCCATAAGCACGGAACATCATTGACTGGGGTCGTTGCATCCTGCCATTAACATCGAAAATTATCGAGAGAAGTCCTTGCATCCTCCTATACACCAAAAACGCCTCGACCATCATCCTCCTACCCCTCCGCTTCACCCCTGAACCACCCCATCCACCATCAACGCACGCTCCCGTGCCAACCCCCACCCTCCCTTCCCGCTCCTCCATACGCCTCCGTATCCCCATCTCCTCGCACCGTATCCTCTCATAACCCCCCCCTTACGCCTCTCCTCCCTACCACCCATCAACCTCCCCAGAACACTCCCAAGCCCCATCCACCCTTCCACGCAAAATCCTTCAAATCATCCTTTATTTCCTTCAAACCCTCCTCTACCTCCCCCGCGCAAAGCTCAGCAACGAGCGCTTGTTCGACCAGTACGTGAAGGCTGTCGCAGAGAGGATTACTCCCGAGCCGCCGGAGACGGTGGCGTGCTGGAGGAGGGTTGGGTGTGTGGTTAGCTTTTGTTGGGGGGGGTGGTAAGGAGGGTTTGGGGACGCAACACTTGAAGTGTGTCCAGAAGGTTGGGGGGGGGTATTTTGTCTGGGGTTGTCGTACGGATTGCGGTGTTTAGGGAGTGCGAGCGAGAGTGGGCTTGCTTGGAACGTAAGAACGACAGTGAGAACAAGTGGTTCGATTGCTTCAAGAACTACATAACGAAGGTGAGACCCTTACTAGCAGGTGCTAGTTTCTCAAGCACGGTACAATTTGAGCATTTCCGCTTCTGGAAAAGACTTTGCGGCAGTGACGCCTTCTGAGCACAACAACACCCAACCTAATGATTTCCTGTACGAAGCGGGCACATGCCCTCTTTCCCAGGTCTACTATTCCAGCATTGCCAGCAGAATTCTCTCATAGTTTCCGCTTGTCTCCCCTCTAATCCTCGAAGCCAGGTCTTTGTTGTACTTGACCTTGTAGGCCCCCTTGACCTGCGCCATATAGTTCGGATTCCAGTGTATAGCCACCACTTGGCAGACTAGCCTCTCGTCCTTCGTTCCTGGACCTCTCATACAAGCCTCCAACAGTCTCGCGTCTCGCATGGCGCGATCAGTACCCACTCTTATCATTTGGATAAGAGCATCTTCCATGTGACCGGAGAATTCTCTTTCAACCACTTTCTCAAGCGGGATACGGTATTTGTGCTCGTAGGCATTAGCAGTGGCTCGGATGTGTCCGTTGCTACGATTGCTGAGAATCGAGCAAACAGTCAACTGTTCCGTGCCGACTTTGCCTTCAGTTGCGCGATGCAATTCCGTAACGTCGGCGTCGACTTGCTGAGGTATGACAGGTGAAGATTCCTCTTGCCGTGAGGCAGCGAGTATCATAGAAAACAGGCGCTCTGTCTTCGCAGAAAGGTCCCCACGAACGTCCGACTCAAGAGAGCGGTGGTAAGTCTGCTGATATGCGTGCTTGATGGCATTCATGTCGGCATTGCTCCTCCCGATAAGAACGTCGTTTAACACAGATTCCTTGGTGCCTGCACCTCTCAGTGCATTCTGAAGGCACCATACGTCCTGCTGTAGAGGTCCACGTAGGATTGAGAGTAGCGTCATCTTGAAATATGACGAAGTTTCCGAGTCGATATCACCTTCTAAGGAGCGGTGATGACGTTGTTGGTATGTCTGTTTGAGCACGGGGATTTCGAGCGGTCCCATATGCGCAAGCACGCGAATGAGGCTGGCTTCATCTGTGCCGAATCCCTTCATCGCCTTGCGGAGAACATCCGCTTGCCCAGAAGCGTCGAATTGAACCATTTGATTGGGCGCATATCCTGGGGATGGAGGCGTCGGTTGAACAGGAGGAGCACCGTATGACTGCGGTGGCGGGGCTCCATAGGGCGCCTGGGGTCCACCGTACGATGCTTGTTGCTGTTGCGGCTGTTGAACAGGGTACGGAGTTACACCATATTGACCTGGCGGGCCTGGCGGGGGCCCACCGTGATACTGTTGCGGAGGTTGAGGTGAGGGGGGACCATATGACTGCGGTGGGGGATATGGGGAAGGTGCCCCATATGGTTGTTGTGGAGGATATTGACCCTGAGGGGGCATGCCATGATGTTGTTGATTTGGAGGAGGACCTTGAGGAGGAGCGCCATATGGCTGCTGATTTTGTGGCGGGTAACCTTGGGGTTGCTGATAGTAGCCCTGAGACTGACCATAACCCTGAGGGGGCCCAGGAGGAGCAGCATGTTGTGGCGGGTACCCTTGCGGCGGGTATTGGCCAGATGGGGGCTGCTGATAGCCCGGCTGAGGAGAGTCTGGGTGATTGTGAGCATTAGAAACTTTGGCAAAAGTGGGTATAAGACTCACGAGAAGGAGGGCCTCCATACGGTGGGTAGCCGCCGCCCTGAGGGGGAGGGTACGCCATGGTATCTTTCAGATATGCAGACGAAGCGTTGCAAGGCAAAAGTTCGGAAATAAGGAGCAGTGAAGGGGTATTGACAAATGCGGAGATGTTCAGATTCTGTATGATACGGTATGCGGGGTCTAAAAGAGTCGAGTATTGCGCCACCAGAAGCGGGGGCGATAGTTGCAATGCGGTTTGGCCGCTTCAGTAGAAGTAGGATATGATGAAGGCGTGAACAAGAGTATTTTCCACGGATAGCTCTCGGTGACGAGGATTTTCGAGCGACGGTTCAAGGCAAGTTATAGGTTGATAAGGCCTGAAGAAAGTGGCATTGCAAACCTTAGCGTGCTTAGGTACGCAGTAGGTAGTGGGGCTGAGCCGTGGCGCAACGATTCTTCGCATTAGTCTCTGTGCAAACGCGGCAAATCCAACTGCTGCAAGGCTGAGAGGTTGACCTCACCAGGTTGGACAAAGTAAAAATTTGAGTGTAACCATTCGAGATCGGTATGTTCCTATGCTCACTTCTTCTAATCGCACAAGCTTTGGAGAGGAACCCAAGTCAATGCTTGTGTTATCCGCAAGATAATGACGAATCGAGCTGTCCATGTGGACATATCTCCCCTGGCCGGTTAGTGTTTGATGACGTCGCGCACCTCCTAGTGGCTCATTTGAAGATCAAGCTGGGACTGAGATCTGAGATTGCTCCTAAGAAGCCAAAAACATAGACCTCGACTTTTTGCGCTGTCAGTTATCCTAAATTCGCAGTCAATTAGCATACCCTCCATGGCCCTGCATGATTGAGATTGCTGCAATGGTATTGAGACAGAGGTGGACTGCAAATTGAAGCCATCCAATTGGTATATTCGCTTTGCTTAAACATCTTTCACCCAACTGCCGTCCTCCATTCTACCTTCTTGTTTACTGCCTTCCGCTCTCCATGTGTCGACCAATCCTTCTTTTGGATCTTCGTCAGGAAGCCCACGTAGTCTCCGGACTTTCAGAACCGCTGCTCTCACTTGCCTCGTACATTCTTCCCTCAGCTTGACCGCCTCGCTTCCATACTTCAGTTCATCATCCAAAATGCCCGTCTCTTGATCTGCGGCTCCATTGCGTATCCTGTTTCTCTCGACCATATCTTGCCATTTCTTTCTCAGCTCATGGAAGACGTGACTTCCCTCCCCTTCTTCCCCTCCCACATTTTGTCCAAACCAGACACCACATCTTTTGCCAGCCCGAGGTATAAATCTCGGCCATTCTCTCGCCTCATGCATAATCTGATTATTTCCCTCGATCCAGATTGGTACAATATCAGGGCAGACATCCGGCTCCAGTATCAACCTCGCGACTCCCCACTTGAAGTAGCGCATAGTCTTCTTGGCGTGTTGATGGACCCGACCTTCCGGGAATATATGAACCCACGAATGTTGCCTCGAGGCATATGACGAAGGGGCGGGGAAGGTATCCTCGCCATTTGTGGAGTAGGTATGCGTGGGTGAGGAGAAGGGGTCTGTAATGTCGGGCGATCGCAGTGAAGAGTTTATTAAAAAGGGATTATCTGTGTATGAGGGTGCAGTGTCTAATAGAGGACGAGAGAGAAGCCGAATAGCCTCCGTCATAGATGGTTGGAAGAGGCCACCGAAGGGGGAGTGTGCAAGACGGTGAATTGGGATCACTTGTCCGAGAGTGAAAAACGAAGATAACACTCTAGATATGACAGAATCCTTAGCCGTCAATCTTTTCAGATGATGCTAGATTGAGGAACACACTTATTCGTGAAGCATATGTCGTGACTGCCCAGACCCCAGCGATGGTTGCTAGGATTGAAGTGGTACCGAAATGGGAGCGTTCCAAATAGCAGAGGATCATCTACTCTGCATATTCAGGGAGCGTCAGGTCTTATGAGTAGTAAAGTTCCAAAGGTAGGTATTTGGGATACATACGTACATACTAACATGATTGGAAACTGGGGCGCGCAAAATTAACGCCAAGCCCAAGAGCTTTTGAGTGTGACAGCTTACTTGTAACTAACCCACGCTGTCTACCTTCTATATTGCGTTTTCCGTCTAAGAGCTCTAGAAACTCCTCAAGACCATGCACTTCTGTTCTGTTCGCCCCAAACAATACAACACGCGTGATAGAGCCTACGACGCCCATGACGAAGGCAGAACCTATTCGCCATGGCAGGCTGGGCTGTTCAAGAGGAGAGGCCATGGACTTTAACGGAGTTGTAGAAATAAATTAACATCGTGAATTGAAGACCAAAAACACGATAGTCGCGTTTCACGGCTACCGTAGTAGTAGTGTCAATGACGATTGACGGAATGCTTCTGCCTTAGGTACATTACAACTAGTAATCACTAATGGTATTAGCCCATGGTAGCGTACAATTAAATGATGAGCCAAAACCCGCAACTGGTGGAAGCTCAGATGTGATCAGATGTCGCACAGTAAGCTTACACCTCTCTCCATCCCAGTACAAACCATTTACGTTTCGGCCAGGCAAACGTAATACCTCACTCGCCTTTTTCACCTCTCACGAAAGATCACTGCTCAAATCTACCTGGGGCTCTCAAGCTACCCGCCTATCGCGCGACTCCTTTATCCCCTTTGCGTCATGCCAGCTTTGCCTTCAAGTTGCCCGTGATCCGGTAGCGTGTGCCTCCAATGCCGATATTTTCTGCCGAGAATGTATAGTGAGTAATTTGCTAGCGCAAAGGAAAGAGATCAAGCGGTTAGAGAAAGAGGATGCAAGGCGGCGCAAGGAAGAGGAAGAAGCGAAGAGAGCGCGAGGGGAGGAAGAAAAGGGAAGGGCTGTAGAGGAATTTGAAAGGGTAATAATGGGGATGGAGGGTGCGGTGAAGAAGGGCCCCAATACAAACCAAGCTGGTATCGAAGTCGGGGCGGAAAAGGCAGGTGGGAGAGGTGTAAAGCGGAAGTTCGAACTGGATGAGGATGAAATGCTCAAGAACGCAATGGAAGAGAGAGTAAAGGCAAGGAAAGCTTTAGACGAGGAAAAGGTATTGTTTCGCGGCTCTCCAAAACCTACACTAGATCTTAGGAGCTCACATTGCTAAATATGAGTCTAGGCCGGCAAACCCAGCCTCCCATCCTTCTGGGTTCCGTCACTCACCCCATCCTCAGCTAATAATCTCCCTGTTAAGCCCGCCAAACTGTTTCCTCTTTGCCCTGCTTCCTCTCCCGGTCATTCTCATTCATTATCTCTCAAAACCCTGGTTTCTATCCACTTCAATACATCCTCTTTTGAGTCTCCTTCGAGCTCCGCCCCCGAATCCGCCTCCCTCACCTGCCCCGCATGCAACAAAAGCCTCAGCAACTCCATCAAAGCAGTCCTTACCATTCCCTGCGGTCACGTCCTCTGCAAACCCTGCGCTGCAAAATTCATGTCTCCTGCAACAGACTCGCCAGACCCCCATGAGTCCACTGTGGAGCAACTTGATCATAACCGGATCTTGTGCTATGTCTGCGAAGCAGATCTCACCAGCGAAGGGGCTGGGATAGGTAGTGGAGGCAAAGGTACGCAAACTAAAGAACGACAGCGTAGGCCAGGGCTGGTACAGATCAAAAGTGAAGGTACTGGCTTTGCTGGTGGGGGAAAGAACATGGCTACCAGAGAGGGTGTGGCTTTTCAATGTTGAAATGTTGTGTCGAGCGACATGTTCAAGTTTTGATCTTACACAATAGAACTATGCACACCATAGGTACTATAGAACGAGGCACAATGTTGAAGCACATCTAATCTGGTGACTTTGCTCTATGACAGAGTTTTAGAATTAATATATATCATGCACTTTGCTAACCGTGTATAGCAACCTATATGCGCCTCAAAAGCAAACAGCACATGAAACTTTCCACCGAACATCCTTCCCTAGAACCCTAAACCCCGTATACAAAGAGTCAACATTATAATACAATGTCTGCCACTCAACGTCAATCTTATCTTGGCTGGTAGTGGTCCCTGGCGAGGCCAATCAACTGCGTAATTGGGCCTCCTCTTCTACCGCCCCTCCGCAATTCTCTCTTCGGAAGTGTGTCTGGATATCCATGGTCTGCGCGTACACCATGCTGATAACCGGCTGCTCCTGCGACACTCGCTGCTCCATTCTCTTCATAAACAATGGAATTATATCCGCGATTGGATATATTCTGAGCTGGAGCTGCGATGGCAGGTTTGGGAAGGACGCGTAAGGTCAGGCCTGTGCCCAGAAGAACAGCGACGACCACAAATTCCTCGATGAGAGCCATTACAACGTTGAGGACCACAGAGCCAGAGATGGAGGAGAATTTCCTATTCTTGGCAAAGGAACCGAGGAGCGAGTAGAGGAGCCGCACGAAAATAAACGGGACGGAAGCTGCGACAGCGAGAACGACCCGTTTTTCGCCGTGCTCAACGGAGGATATTCGTGTTGCGATAATGGCAAGCAGTAAGCAGAGACCAAGCCATGCCACTACAAAGAGGACGACACCAATCTTGGTTTTTGGGTCGACTTTTGTGGGAATACTGGCGGAGCTGCTGTTGATCCCGCCTACAATAGCGAGGATTACGCCCACCAATGAGACGAGTTGTATGAGACGGAAGGCCAGACCATTGAATGGGCGCTTGCTGGAATCGTTACTTTGGATATAATTAGTGGTTATAGGGACTGAACCATTGGAGAACTCACACTCGGGACAGAAGACCCAGGCAGGCAAGGATCAGGAACGAAAGGCCGACAGATGCGCAAATGAAGGTTGCGATTTGAATGCCTTTGGAATGATTGGTCATGGTGTCAAGCTGGCAAGACGCCCCAACGATGCGGGCAATGGAGAGAATGATGAGGTATATCCAGCCAGAGCTTCTATTGAAGCCATGGCGCAGGGAAATGAAAAGGGCGAGGAAGGAACATGGAATATAGACGACGAGTTCGACAATGGCGACTCGATCACGGGAGTCGAGAGTCATTGTGCAACTTCTCTAATAGCAAATGAGGGAAAGCAGTCAAGAATTCACTGGTCAAGGACAGTCGAGACTGGCGGAGTGAGTCGATATGAGTGTTTGTTGGATGGACAATCTACGAGATTCCTTGTTGTATATATATGAAGATTTCCTCACATGAAAGGGTCGTTTGAGGGCATAATATGCGCGAAGATGAGAAACTGTGGCTTGGACTATCAGATTGGGATAGCATCGCGAGGTTCAGATGTATCTAGACGCCCATGGCTCAGGGGCTTTTGATTGCATGAACGCGACAAGGTTGAAAAAGGCGAATTTATATCCTTAAAATGAGAGTAAGCTTACTTTAGCATGCATACTGTATCTTAATGCTTTGCCTCCTCCTGAATCATCAGAAGTCAAACAAAAGCCGTCGTAACATCGGCAGCGGCGGCACGTTCGTGGCATTACTTTGAGGGAACAAAAGTTTCATCATCTGCAAACCTCATATCTTTCTTGTTTGGCATGCACCAAGCTCCAATTTTACTGTGACATCTCTTCTTGACGATTCGACTTCCGGGATTATTTCACTTCAATAGTCGGCACGATTGCCATCCTTTGGCAATCCGCGTCCGTGGAATTCATTGGATTAATAAGTACCTACGCACAAGTGCGGCTGTGAGAACTTAGAGCGATTGTTCATCTCTAGTAGTCTGTACACTTCGTCAGCACTAAGGTAGGTTCTATGACTATGGTTTTTCGTGATACCTACTTCTGCCCCTAGCGTGGCTGAACTGATGACTGCGTAAAATCGCACAGCATGCCCGATTTGGTCTAACCTTGTTCACGTATCGACACTCTCCTTATCCCTTTGGCTGCTGTTAGGATTCGATTAATTTTTAAGGTTAACCCTAATCAGATTCGGTAAGGTTCCGCCAAAAAGATTATTTTTTGTAAATAGAAACAATGTCAACAAAGCCCTCTATTGTTCTGACTCACCTCGATAATGCCTTCCTGCGACGTAGTACCTGATTCAACTGATTTAGGAACTGACCGTCCTAATCTGCGTTCTATCACTGATATAGACGATCGATTTGAGCCTATTCAGATGCCTTCAAACGTCAGTTGAGTCAATATACCTACGCATACAATCGTCGATGTAGATCAGGAGAACACAAAGCCTTGTACGAGTTTCTCATTGAAATCAGCATTAACAATGCTTACAAACTCTCTTTGCATTCAGATGTTTCAAAGAAGACTAAATACACTGTTCATAGCGAGTTCAGAACGGCTCTGGCTACAGATCTTAGTCAGGCCTCTCAAAGGCAGTTTCTGAAGCGAAAAAGAACGTCAATTAAGCCTGCAATTGAACGTTCAATGATACGTTTAGATGATCATCAAATCTGCAAAAGAAAGAGCTCTGAGGACTGTCGTGAGTGCAAGGAGATAGGCTTAACAGTCAGGCCTAGGAAATGATAAGTTCTCGATGTAATTACATCAAATTTAGGTGATAGCAAGCGAAGAAAGCGTTCCATCTTTGGCTGTGACATCTGTGATATCCCCCTATGTAGAAACGGTCCTTGTCGGGCTGCATATCACAATAGCATCTGAATAGCATCAATAAAATCAGTGCAGGGTGATATTCTATGGTTCCTATTGGTGGACTAAGCGAATACGCTAAAAGTGGCCTCCCGACAGCAGCCAAAGGGATACTCCCAATTCCTTCTTGAGTTCTTCCCCACCTTGAGGTTGTTGTGTTACGATATCTAGTATTGGCAAGGTTTTCCTTATCCTCGATCTCATAGAGTAGGATTATCAAGTATCTCGCAATGGTCTTCTGCGGCAAACCTAGTAAAGGATGCAGCGATTGTCGGGCAAGGAAAGTTAAAGTAGGCATATCTGTTGTTCCAGAACGGCTTGAGTTTCGCGCTGCATGCCTATTTCAATCATGAATTCTTCTTCTAACCAATTGTTAGTGTGATCAAGCAAAGCCGGCATGTGCCCGGTGCGTTAAAGCTGGCCGTGTCTGCCCTGGATACAGAGACCCCCTGAATCTTTCATTCCGAGACGAAAGCGAAGATGTTGTACGCAAAGCAAGTGTTCGGCAAGATCATTCGATTCAACGCAAATCTCGAAGAGCGTCTCCTACGCTAGAAACTTCTGCGAGCCTCATTCAACGGACTTGCAACAACACTAAATCACCACTTTCAGAAGATCTCGGTCTCTCCCGTCAGACCCTCTCAGTTTCCGTCCATGATCAAGCAACATGTTTTTTCTTCTACAACTTTGTTGTGGCCGGACAGGATTCCACCAGGGGCCACTTCGGTGGGCTGCCATCACTTCTTCAGTGCCCCGGTAATGGGGCCCTAAGCGCCACAGTCGCCTCAGTGGGTATGGCAGGGCTAGCAAATACAAAAGCTGCCCCTCAAGTGATGATCGCTGCCCGAAAAAGCTATGCAAGGGCGCTGAGATTGATCAATACTGCTCTTCAAGACCCTATAGAATCGACAAGGGACCAAACACTCTCAGCCATCCTTTTGCTCGGCTTATTTGAAGTAATTTGCTCCGTCAAGAGCGTTCCAAAGTGACAGAGAGCTAACTTTGGCCCAGATCATCACTTGCAACAGCGAACAATCAATGGAGTCTTGGACCAATCACATCGATGGCTGCAGCGCTTTACTACAATTTCGGGGCCCGGAGCAGCTCCGTACCAGAAGTGGGCTTACAATGTTTATGCAGTGTCGCTCTCAGATCGTATGTATCTTGCATCTCAACTCTATCACGCTCTAACAAGCCCGGTAGCTCATCAGCAGCCTTCAACGAGAGCTAAAAGTCAATTTTGACATGGCCGCATGGGGTGGTAGGTTTTCCGAGTCCTATTTTCCTCACTTGAGTCTCGCCCTGAGTCACTAGACATGTTTTGGGAGCACGTCGAGCTTGTATTCCCATTTTCTCTCTCTTGGTCGATTATAAAGCTCGGTCCCACAATCGATTAGAACAATGCTGACTCCGAAATGGACGACAGATATATCTCAATACTACCGAGACGATTTTGAATTACCTGCGCACCAACTAGTAATCATTGTTGCTCGATTCAGTGACTTGCGTGCTGCCCTGAAGTCGAAGGATATCACCGACCCTTCCTCTATCGTCCTTTCTCTTCTTTCCATCGACGCTGCACTGTTGGAATGGCTTACACTGCTTCCGCCAAATTGGGCCTACAAGACTATCGACACAACGACCGAGTCCGACACGACCTACGGAAGCCAATCCCACATCTACGGAGATGTCTGGATAGCATCAGTGTGGAATAACTACCGCTGTGTACGTATGCTTTGCAACGAATCAATCTTAGGCCACCTTGGACGTATACCTTCTTCGCAGTCTATACATGTTAAGGTAGACTATAGCGCGCAGGCTCGCCTATCGCGCAGTCTTCTCAATCAGCTTGCCTACGAGATCTGTTCGAGCGTCACTTTTCAGCTTGGCCCTAGTAAAATGAAGGATGGTCATCTGTCATTCCAGTGCATAGCCCTATACGGCTTCTATCTTCTATGGCCGCTATACATTGCAGGAAGTGCAGTGGGAACGCCCAATCCGCTCAGATTATGGGTGATCCGTTTGTTGGACGGCATCGGGTATAGCATGGGCATCCGACAAGCATCAGCATTAGCGCAGATGTTACAAACTAATATGCTTCACTCACCAGACTTTTCAAAGAGCGATGGTCAGGAAAGTACTGAAACTTGTCACCACGAAAATAATGATGCCGCGAATGCGACCGAGGAGGAAGTCTATTTACCTCGGAAATGATGGATCACGAGCAATCTGCAGCTCTCACCCACGACCGAGAAGTATAGTGTAAGCGCTATTAGCAGATCGTCCTTTAAAGGATCTTCTTGTATGTTTAGCGAAGGAGCCCAGAACGTGGGCGTCTTTAGCTACAATCATTTAGATAAGAAAATGTACATCCAGGGATGCACGAGTCCACGTGGTAAGTGTCAGAGGACACATCTAGGAAGAGGATTTGAAGCGTTGATACAGTTTGTGCGTGGAAGAAGGTGCTCGAAACGACCTAGCTTGCCGTCGTGACGCCTACCTACCTACCTATTCATCACGAAAAGGGGGACTGCGCCCTGAAGCTTGAGGTCGCTTCCTACAGAGGTCGTACACATCTTGCGGAACGCCCAAAACACTCATGTCCCTGGATAGCACATCATATGAAACATACTGCGTATGAGTGGAAAATGGGAATGTCACAACCTCCAAGACCCCAAACCGAATGGCTTATTCTCTACATTCGGCGCGACCTTGTTAAGCTAGTGGCATACCAATTAAAGGACCTTAAGGGATCTATTGACCCCAGACTGTAAAGGCGCTAGGCCGGTGAAAGAGGTGGATTAAGTTTTGAATTCAACAGCAGATGCAACAAAGCATAGGATGTTCGCCGAGCTTGGTATGGAACATAAATGCTTCGATTCTTAGAGCATTCACAGCTTCTAATCTATGGCTACAATCGCTACGTCTCTGATGAAAGTGTTTCTGCGTGTAATCATTCTCTTTTCTAATGGCACTATACTTCTTACACCTACTGCTCTGAGAACACTTTCAAGATGGTTGAGTAAGGTTCGTGATGATGAGCTTATAAGATGGTATCTTGGTACACTGCAAGGCATCAACGCCCCGGCAAAAAGTATAAGGCCTGCTGATAGCTGAACTGGAACAAATCTGGCAATGAGATGATTGCGGCTCTTAATTAGGGATTGTGACTTCGACAATAAACGGCTACCTACAGATTGACCCCTCTTCGCAACTTCCCCACGAGTCTACCATAACAACGACTCGAATATGCCTTTCAACCTTTCCCGTTTCAAACGGAATGAACATGACTCAAAAACTCGGAAGCGATTCAACAATGGGAGTACTAGCCTGCCGAAACCTGTTCCCTCATTATACAGACTGCCTTTGTTTGATTTTCAACCAGCGCAGCCCTTGCGCTCTTCGCAGCTCTTACGCATCCCCTTTGAACTTCGATTGATGGTCTACGACTACCTCTTCCGAGGCAACGTTATTTATCTGTTTACCGCATTTAAAAAGCTCGCGTATATCTGCTGCAACTCTTCCTCGTCACATGACCTCACAAAAGCGTGGTGTAGATCGGCGGCCCATTTCGACTACACCCAGCGAGTCAATGTCGAGGCATCTATATTGCCAATTCCCCTCTTACTCAGCTGCCGAAAATTATATACAGAGCTAATTCCAATCCTTTACGGTGAAAATGTCTTCAACATTGAGGATATGAAAGCCTTCATCCGGTTCTGCGAAATCATTCCTTCACAGGGCCTAACCGCCATCAAACATCTCAACGTCCACTGGACCGCTCCTCAACCTCCTCTCCAGTATCCCGGGAAAGGACTAAGATTCTTGCGAAAATTACCTTATGCCAATGTCACGTACGTTCAATTCTGGCACACTGTAGCCAAAGAAATGCCCGGACTTCGAAAGTTGCAGTTCGTTATTGACGATTGCCGCTGGCTTGGCAAAGTGAGTATTGACGACGCTTGGCTTGGTCCGTTGAAAGAGGTGCGTGGACTAGGGCGTTTTGATCTGGGGACTGAGGGGGGCCGGGCGAGGATGCAAGTGACGGGTATCGAGCATGAGTTGAGGATCATCATGTGTGCGAGTAGGGAGAAATAAGTGCTTCTCATCACACGCTTATTTGAGCCTCCTATTCCCTCGAGAATTTGTTGGATGGTCCTTCGGCTTGATATAAAGTCAAGCCAACAACGACAATAACTAAATGGACCAACTGAAGCTCAAACCACATCCTGTGGCACCAAGCGCCCAAGATCTGGCTTCTCCCTCAGCATTGCTCATCCAAACTAAAAGATGGCGTAAACGATCGGCGAACGCTTACTTTGCGCATTCTCTTTTTCATTCTCGCCAACGTCACTTTTCACCAAGTCGATAGGAAGTAGATCGTCCGACGATTTGTTTAGTCCACGCATACCGCATCAGTTCCTAGACTACACAAATGCAACAGGAGAGAAGAAATGCCATTGTGAAGGTTCTCAATTCGTGTTATCGTACAAGCTTTTTGGACAAGAAGCTCTAAGGAAAGCAGAGCTATTCGCAGCTTTCGACTAGTATCCCTGTCCTTAGCAGTGATAAACCTATGTAGTCGGTGTTTCCGAAATTCAACTGTCTAGCTCATCAAGATTTCTATGAATGCTTTCATGTTGCCATCTAATGGATGGTATGAAGCTAAATCACGTCGACCTATTAAAGATCGTAGCGTCCCGCAGTTCAGTAAGAGAGTACAGGAAAAGGGGGTATAATAATATACTTAGCTCCCAACTAAGTGTCTCAAAGAACTCGAGGAAGACGGAGGTATTGGTTATCGCTAGAGGGACTTTCCAGCTCTGTTGGTTCTTCCGTATCTTTTCTGGACTCTCCAGTGCAAAGCTTGGAGCTACCCTTAGCTTTATGGTCTGTAGGATACTCCTCGTTCCAAGTAGACTTCTCCGAGACATCAAGAAAGCAATGCGGGAGAATTGTATCGCGCTTTTCTCAATGGATTTTTCCAGATACTGAAGGCAGCCACTCGTCTGCTTTGGGCAGGACGCTAGGACTAACAATAACAATGTGTCACGTGACGGTTTAGAACGCTTACCTTAGTATTGCCTGTACTGAAACCCCGCCATTTGACCTCACTCACATGCACTGAGGCGAAGCTCTACGCATGATAGGATATAGTCATGGACCACGATTATCATCTGATAAGGTAGTCTCACCACTGATCATGCGAGACCCTTCCATCCTACCTGCCCTTCAAAAGGCTCGCTGTGACGCATCCCCAGACTAAGTCCTTTGTCTTGATCTTCAGTCGTCGGATAGCTAGAAGCTTCACAAACGGCACCCTGCCGATAAAGCTTGTTCTAGAAGATAAGGAAGGGATCTTGCACCATGGCACCACACTTTGGCGGAGCGATCTCTAAGCCGGATGTCGAGACAAGTCGACTTGTGGAAGATTTGGATCGGAAGCGGAAACAGTTGGATCTGGAAATCGCGGAATTCAAAGCGAACAAAGATGAGGAATACAGGCTTTTCGAGCAACAATTTGGGGCCGTGCGAGCCGCACAGGATAGGCGAGACGTAAGCGACGATACGGGAAAATCTTTGGAAGAGCGTGGCCGGCATCTAGAGCAAGAATCAAGCCTGGGCGAAGCTGTTCTAGAGAACGGCTCGACTGGCAAGATACAGAACGGTTCCGATGGCGGTGGTATTGACAGCCAACCCCAAATTTCGTACCTCTCCGACGTGACAAATGTACAAAAGGATCCTTTGGTAGGGTCGTTCCTTCACGAGCACGAGCGAGAAGAGGAATTCCGAGGGCTATTCACTCCAAGCTATCTCCCCCTCTTGGAAAACATACCTCAAGGGCAACGGCGGGGCTCCAGGAAAGCCCATCTATCGCCACTATTCAATACCCATGAGCCGTCTACAACAAGCCACAATACCGCCCAAGGTTTCTCTTCATCAGCCACGCTTCCAACATCTAGCTTTAACGCCTCGCCGCCTCCTCCACCCGCTCGTCCCTTAGCGGCAAGTGTCCCACACGGCGAAGACTTGCATGAACGAAGAGACAACTCGATAGCGAGTCTCCGGAGCAGCATGCGAGATCCGAAAGCATCTCGTTCGCCAAAGCGTGTATTGTTCTCTATAGATGACGTTGTTGTGTCGCCGAGCACATCTCCAGTTGCCCAGCGATCGAACAAAGGGCTTTCGTCTAAAACAGTCAGGCTCTTCGATATGCCTCCTATACCTCAGAAGGATGACAACGCGAGAAATGGCAAGTATCAGGGCTACCGCGTTATGGATTGGGAGACGAATTTATCCACCACGTCTGAGAAATACGGCTCTCATGGTGTTCCACCATCTGCCATCCCTAATGGACGTCCGTCCGTCTCCACCACCCTAACTCAGCCGCAGCCAGCTGGCAATGATTCTCCGTCCACTGGTGGAGAAGAGTTTGAGCATGTGAACGACGAAGATGAACTCTTTACATTTGATGAAGATATAGATCTGGGAGATTTCGAGGATCAGAAGGAGAACGGTGACGGAGATCCCAGGTCTGACGAGGAAGAAGACAGGAAAGAAGAAATTCCGGAAAGCTCACCTCATGCGGGTAGTTTACCTATCGAGATTAGATGGCCAGTCAAACATGTTTCAGGGAACTAGATGGAGACGGAAGAGTTCTTTAGCACCGCAGGATACTTCTAGTCTGCAACGAGCGAAACATAACAATGGTTTCATGACGCTGTTAGAAGTGACGAGAAAGAGCTTGAGATGTATGCTAAAAAATTCTATATTAGCCAATATATAAAAGGCAAGCCGCAGCATGTTCTCTACTGTTGTTAGCTTTACCTCAGTATTCCCAAACAGAAATATCAATTCGAAACCTCATACCCTGCGAAGTTTCCGAGCACACTAAACGCCAACATCAAGCAGCAACACCAGCCACCAGTTTACGGCTCCGAAAGCAATATGGAGAATAGAAACGCACCCGATCAACCCTCCAAGGGTGGAGCGGAGGACAAAGAGGCAAAATTCACCGCTGACAAGGGATCCCAAACAGATCTCGCCGAGCGGACTGAAATCTGCGAGAAGGATCAGTTACCCGCCTCAGTACTAGAATGGAGGAAGAAAGTCAAAGCACGAGAAGTGAATATAGGAACAGGCTTATTTGTAGATATCAACAACATGTTGGATGAGGAGAAGAAACAAAAGAGAGCAGCAGCGCGCGCGCAACCAAAGGCTAGGGCTTATATACACTCGTCCGATATCTAGATGGTGAATATCAAAACCAACCCTCCCACTCTAGACGGACCAACTCTAGATCAACAAGCCTGTGTGTCTCGGGACGTAGCCAATGAGGTTCGTCATCAATTGCGTGTATCAGAAAGCTGTCGGGGAGCTAACGTATTCTGCAGATCGCCTGCGGAAAGTGGCTGGCAATTGCAAAGTCTTCCCTAGGCAATGCACAGAAGGAGATGGAGACACGGCAAATGTTGGGGAAGCTGACGGACGATCAGCAAGGGCTTGATGAGGAGTTCTCCTCTCCACCCCCTGCCCAAACTGTACGTGTTTTTGTGGTCCAAATGCCTGTTCTGTGGCGGGACGACTCTTCGGGTGATTGAACGTATTATTGTATGGGTCTGTGGCAGGGGACCTCCTCGGTGTATTTCCTTGTAGAGTTTATTCTTATCTTCTTCTCTGACCGGTGGTTCTTGATAGTGTAGCTTTCTTCTAGGCCTCGGGTTATCTGCATCAATAGAATTACATCTCATTTCTGCCCTCTAGCTTTGCAGCATCCATTTCTATACATGTGAGGATTGAGGGTAAGAAGATGCGAGGCCTTATCCCAGTGCTTGTCGAAGTTCGTAAGTACGGAGCCATCAATTACCTGGGAGCAATTTTCCCAACGCTGCCAAAGTTCCAGGGAATATGGAAGATGTTGAAGAAGGGTTTTGGTTCTGTTCAAGAGGTAAGGCTTTGGATTTGATGGCAGGCAACAACCTAGTAGGTTCGCCGCTTACTGTTATAGATCGGGTGTGAGACGTTAAGAAGGAAAGTCTTAAGAATAGGCCAGTGGTGAAGCTATACCTCCAACATCTCCATTAGTGTCTGTTTCTATTCTGAACAAGTTAATTTGGACACCACTTCTTTAAGCTGTGAGAAGGTTAAGAAAGAATAGTACAAGCATGACGATAGCAAGCTTGATAAAAAAGTCTAGAGGCTTTCACAGCAGCTTCAACCGCAGAGTACCTCAAAGGTCCAACGACATCATTAATCACACCGCTAAGATCGTCGTCAAATCTCGTTCACACAGTCCGTATCAATCGCACTAGAAAGGACAAAAAATACGAAAGGCCCTATATATTTCACTCAACACGCTTCGCTCAAGTTACATACACCATCGACACTCGACCCAACATCCAAGATCACTACCTTTACGAGCTTCGTCTACCTGAGACAGTCGATTACCAACATGACTCGGAATGGGGTATCAGCGCCGTCATCAGGATCAACGATGCCTAGAGTTGATCAAGTAAGCTACATTTGTTGCCCTGATATAAATCCTTTAGTGTCACCTACTTACACCCTTCACCAGCCTGCTGCACCCAGCTCTGAGGAAGCCGCCAAGCAAGCATCCGTCTGGGAAATCATTGTAACGATAACCTGCCTCGAACCAAGACGGGTTTTATCATCGACAACGGAGCAGGCCCAATCGCGAACTGAGGCCAATGAGGCAAGTCCCCTCCTCCCTCATCCACTGCCATTCTCTCTCGTTCCTCTTCCTTTCTCTTCCCTCTCCATCTCTCCCTCCCATCTTTCGTCTCCGTCGCTTCTCAACCTGCTAACAAAGAGACACCAACAGAAAGCAGCAGCGAAGGCATACGATCTACTCGTTGGATCATGCGTCGCCGATGTATTCTTCCCAGCCCCAGCCCCCGCCCCGGATTGGTATCAGTGGAACCAGAGACACCGTTTGTCGGTGAGGCACGATATTTTGGAGAGGACGGGAGCTTGCTTTTTTATGGTGTTCGTGGCCAGCGCCGATGAGTACAAAATCGAAGTGAAGGAGGTCAGACGTTGAAGCCGAAATGGCTTCAACCAGCAAGATGCAGGAAGTCAATGCAGCGACCAAGATTCAAAATGCGTTGGCGCGCGAGCATCAGGGTTTTTCATGCATCACGCGTACTGGAGGCTCCGAGCTCCTGGTTCAATAGGCTTGGAATTGTGGGTAGCTACGTCCGTTACTCACTAACTCAATAACATTCCGCCTACGATTAGAATCTACGAGGGAGAATCTTCAAGCCGCCCCATTTTCTCCTGGTAGGCTTGCCTACTTTGTTCAATGCGTCTTGGTGAATGGAATGAGTTTTTGGAAGACCTTGGTTAGGTGAACTTGACGTTGGGCGAATCTCTAATGCCATCGTTTGGTGGACAATCACCCCCAAGTTTTGACTTTAGCCAACGCCCCAACCACGCCCTACCCTTCACACCCCCTTCAATCCCCTTGCCCACCCATCAACCACCCCCCACACCACCAGCCCCCCCCCCACTCCCCCCTTGCAACCCTTCCTTCACATCCAAAAACCCACCCCTCACCCCCTAAAGCCCCAAACGCCAAAACCATCACTCCAGCAAAAAAAACCCCCGCTTCTCTCATGTGAAGAGATGATGTGGGTGCAATGAGGGTTGCGCTCGGTATGATAAGAGATCCAGGTGTTAGGATGGTGCTGAGGGGGCCTGGGGGAGGGGAGGGGCGGGGGTGGGGGGTTAGATGGCGGTAATGAGAAAGGGAAAAGGGGGTTTTAATATTCTTAACTCTGAAAGACTGCCCTTTGAGCGAATGTGACCGCCACGATGGCAATGCCAACGCTGCTAGTTGTGGGATTTATAGACTCATTTGATGTGCTAGCTCGGTATCCGACTAGTCACTACCTTAGTCACGCTCTTCCCACAACTGACAGAATTTTTTTCAGAGAAAACAGAGTGCCCGATTGCAGAGCCCCTCACAATGTAAGATTACTTCATCGACTGTTCTCATGCTTAAACCTAGGCACAAGCCCGCAAAACGAACGGCCGTATGCTATTAGTATTGGTTCTCATGCCGCATGCCTCTAAGGCTGTAGGATCGGTTTACAGCCGAAAATAGGGACGGATGACTGGCTGTAGGGATTGGAATGAGTGCGTGAGGGAGCTGTACTGACTGTATTTAGGAAGTCGTTTTGGATGCGGTTATGAATTGGTTTGATCATCCCCTAATCGTACCATTTTAACGGGAAACATTCCCAACGGTACCTAAAGATGAGCTTAGGTATACCCGAAGAGTAACTGCATGCGCCATGCGTCTATCTACAATACTTTAGTTCTAGGTGTAACAATGCAAACCACGACCCCTGGTCCAACCTCGTTGCAACCGCCATTGAAGGAACGATTTTCCAGCTCTCTCCCTAGGGTTCAGAAAGGACGCTTTTAATCCATCTTAAACATGTCCTCCCCATGCGGAGCCGGCAACTCTGCGACCGGCCGGTCACATTCCTCCAAATCAGGTGGTATCAATGCCTCCAACTCTTCTGGCGAGCCTCCACGCACTGGTGTGCCAAAAGCACCGGCTGTAGTCCCCTCGTCTTCTGCAAAATCAGCAAGAAGTCGGCCTCTACCGCTACTGGGCGAAGAAGCGGCTTTAGCACTCACTCCGTCGTCGAAGAGATCTTCATCTGGGTCCTGGTCACTTCCCGGTGGCGCAGCGATGACCTGCGTCATTCCATGCATTTCCTGATCTGCGTTGGTGAGATTATCAAAACTCCAATTCGGAGTTGATCGATATGGCGTAGCCGCGAACGGTCCATGGATGCCACCAATCCCTTCATCTTCCTCCAGCTCCATACTCTCCAACATCCCTGGCTGCGGACCTTCATATCCTGGTAGCTCATCATCCACTCCGGTCCTCCTCTCCGCTGTCCCTTCCGTTAAGCCACCACCTCCCGCTTGGTGAATTGCTCCTACTCCTCGTAAGGCGCACGACGAGCCATTGCGGGAGGAGTCGTCGAGTCGCTTGCCTTCCCCCGCCGGTGATTCAGTTCGGGAGGCATCATGAGAGTCGGAGGATGGGTTTTGGGCAGCGTTGACCAGCTGCTCAAAAAATGGGCCACCCAAAGGTTGGGGGGCCCGACGGCGATAGAAGAGGAGATAAGCAGAAGGTGTCACAACAGCCTTAACGTTATTGCGCAGTATGACCGAAGAATCTGTGTCATGTTAGCACGGTCCGAATGAGGGACCGATTAGGCGAGCTTACCATTATACTCATACCAGTTCTTGTCAATGAAGTTCTGTGCAAAAGCCGTGTAATGTCCTCCACCAAGACCGCCGTAGTGGTTGTCCACGGCGAAAAGGTCGTATATTGGACTTTTGCCTTCTTCCTGCATGGCCACCCTAGAACTCAGATCAAGGCCTTCGACTGGGAAGTCCACGAATATATCTAATTTATCGCTGAAGCGACCTTGCACACTAAAACGCTTTAGGTGAATGACAAGAATATCCGGCGCTTTCCATAGCTCAAAAGTCTTGCTTGCTCGGCGATGTTCCTTACAACGTGGGCAATACCATGCGTCATTCTCGGACAGCGTCTCTGGCTTTCCAAATTCATCCAAACAGTCGCCCAGACTGATCCCATTCCTCTTCCGACTAGCCCGACGTTTCCGTCTTTCTTCAAGCTCAGGGTCAGGCATCGTTGGAATGCTTTCCCATGTGGGCGCACCTCGCAACTCATCGTCCTGAGTAGATTCAATCCCAGTAAATAAAGCGTCATAAGCCTCCGGACTCCAATCAAGGACGATGGCTTCGCCGAGTCGGATTAACGGGACGTCATTCGTTCCAGGTTGGGGTTCTTCGCGGTCGGAAGTCGTAGCAGCATCCTTACCTTTCCGGGAGTATGTGATTAGCTTCTTGCTGTCTCGAGACGTACGCTTAATAGACCTACTGTAGCGTCCACGATGCTGGACCAATCTCTGCACAGGGGGCAGGCCATCGGAATCACTGCCAGAGCCATTACCAAAGTATGAGGCTGGCGCTACTGCCGGGCTTTCCTCTACAATGTCCTCGTCGCTGGAGCTGGCACTGTCGAGCCTCTGTAGACGACGTTGAAGTTTTGATTGCGTCTTCATCTTACGATCAGTCACAGGCTCAGGCATCCTCGAAGCAATGGTAGGGTAGTCCTTGTTTTCGTCTTGTAATGTTGACCAGCCGGTCGGAATCATCTCTGATCCAGAAGAAAAATATTTCATCTCAAATAGATTCCTAACTTCCGGCGTAATGAAATTTGCGGGCTGGAGCATGCGAGCGAGCGGCTTGGATTTTGGCGCCGCTGAGTTATCAAGGTTCGTAGGTGCTGATTGAGACCCATCAACAGAATCCCGCATCGATATATCAATCATCCCATCCTCGCTCTCAAGAGACGTGGCCTGGACCTTCGAATCGGACGACGAGTCTTCATCGGTGGCCATTAGAACAGTGTCAGAATCTTCTGGAGCTGAATCGTCGACCGAGCCATGGTCTTCTCTTAAGAAGTCTCTGGTCGTCATTGTTTCGACTTTCGCCAGAACTTTTTGTAGAATAGCGTCGTAGTTCCTAACTTCGTCGCGCGTAACAATAATGTAGGAAGGGACCCCAAAGACAGCCCGATGCTGATACCTCCATGAGCCATCTTTGAGTTGGCGGTTAAAAACGGCTACAAGCATCTTATCCGCTAGCCCTGATTCGCTATCGGGAATGTCGCTCTCTTCGTCAGAGTGAGAATTATGGAAGATTAGAGGTCGAATCTTTTGGCTCTTCTTCTTCGGTGGTGGGCAATTGGTAGGCTCATCCTCAAGTTCAAAAACGGCGATGTGGTCACTTTCGGCAATCCGCTCTTCACCAATTGTAGCTTTGTCGTCAAACATCTTGTAAATTCTGTTCTTATAGATCTCCGCAACAACCGTCCGTTTAGCGTGAATGCCCGCTTTTCCAGCCACGTACTCCTTGAGAGCAGCGAAACTTGCATTTTTGTCAATGTCAACTGAAACCTGTATGGGCCGTGAGTGCAAGGGAAAGAAAAATATAATTCTAGACCACAGGTTTTCAATCGGAAGCTGCAGAGTAAGATTATTGAACGGATCGAAGATGATGCTGACTTTGTTGCAGTTCGGACAGACAACGGTGGACTTGTACATGCCAGCGAAAAGATCTGTAATCACCGAATCGTTACGAGCCTGGTATATCTCCCAGCATTTGTCCGCCATAGCGCGTAAAGCCATCGGATCATTGACCATCTCGTCGGTGGAGTCCGGTTTTTCCACATACGGCTTCTTCTGAATGCGGTTTAGGTCTTCTTGTAGACCATCCAAAAGAAACAATAGGAATTCCTGAGAATCCTGCTGTCCATAGCCGGAGAAAGAGGGTCCGTATTTGCCAATGACGTTCTTGAAGTTCCGGGGAGCGAAGGAGGAAGTTGCATTTTCACTGAACATCTCCTTAAGTAGTGACGCATAAGCTTTTGCGACTTCGCCGTTGTGAGACAATGGGTTGCTTGGATTTAATTCTTTTCTGTATTTGTCCTCTAAAGACGGGTCAGCGGATGAGTTGATTGATATGTTTTTGGAAATATAAAGACTCACGAAGAAAGTATTGGGTCAATTCCTCGATACTCCTGATGCATTGCAACGCTGAGTTCATGTAGCAGGTGTTGCCCAGATTGTTTAGCCCAGTCATTCCACGAGTTCGGCGATTCTTCTGCGCGCGGCCCCTAGTCATCATACCTCCTGTCCCGGGGGCTGGGCTTGTCCTTCCGCTACTGGTGTGCTTTGGCCTGAGTGTGTCTCTTACAGTTGTAGCACCACTTTTGGTGATACTGACCGGCACACCATTGGCTTTTGCTTGTTTAGAGGGCGCATCCGAGACCCACTCGCCACCAGCGGGACCGCCGATCTGCTCTTCGAGAACGATTACCTCATCCTGCCGCAGGCCGACAACGTCCAATGTCGAGTGCCCGTTGTACTTCTCATTTGCAGTTTCATCTTTAGCCTCAATCTGCTCACGCTGCGAGCCTAACTGTAGCTCCGCAAATGTATACACATCCAAAACAAGCTGCTTTCCTGCATCTACTTGTGTGATAGCGTTTGGCGCCGGAGAGTTACTCCGAGACTGGGCGGGAGTAATTAAGCCGGCCTGGGCATCTCCTCCTAATCCACCTAGAATTCTCCAAACTCGCACCTTCGTTCTAAGATCCACGCCAGCCAGAGGTTTGACGCGTCTTAGGAAATGTTGGAAGAGCTCATGCCTGCTCGCGAGAACTTTGATAGGTATTGCGTCCTTCTCTGCGAGCGTTTTCTTCGTCGCCCCCCCACTTGTGTCAGGAAGCTTCAACAACGTAAAGACGGGAGGATACAGTTCATACTGCAAGTTGGACGTAGTTTCACTGGTACTCGTATTGTGGCAGTACCTTGGAATGACTAGGGATCCTTTAGCAATCCCATACCAGTTGATGACCAGGTCCCAAGCTTCTTGCGGTAATATTTCGAAATCTTCTCCTATTTGTGATCCCGGCCTTAACGGTATATACGGCTCGCCCTTTTCGTCTTTTAAACCTTTAAGTGTCTGGTCCACAACTAGGTTGAGGCCTGAGTTATCTAACGGCCCGATATCTCCTTCTCTTGCTTCTTTCCCATATTTATCAGCACCTACAGCATTAGAGCCCCTGGAAAGTACCCTGGAAAGCCATTTGGTGGCGACGATATAACCTTTCTGGCCTTCTTGAAAGGGCCGTTCTGCCATTTGCATGACTTGCTTGATTTGATCATCGATTGACGGGATGTCTATGTTCGTAGTACTTGAATTTGACGAGGCCCCAGATACGTCGCGAAGCCCATTGCTGGAATTTGTCGTGGAATTGCCGCTTCGGGAAGTATGGTAAATGCTGTTCGGTAATATATCGGTCCTATCTGCGACTGAGTCCGACGTAGAGCCTTGAGCAGATGAAGGACCTGGCTCCTGGGAAAGCATATCTACGGAGACCTCCCTTTTATGCCGCGCTGCTTGGCTTTGAGATTTCCTTCTTGGCATTATGCTCTCATCCACAGGACCAGATTTCGGCTCCATGGGAAATTGGTTAGGTACATCCTCTTCCATGTCAACATCCTCCCTGGGCCGGTCACCTTTTAACCCTTCCATGTCCGATGCCGGTCTTTTGGCAGCAGTAGGAGACGATGGTCGATCCAGCTGACCCATAACACTTCCTAGGCTCTTCTTTCTGACTCCAGCGGTATCTCTTGCCCCCAACGATTCGGTGCCTGATGTCTCCGCAGTACCTTCTCTATCAAGCGTTAAACCAGAGTATGCCGCACTGGGTGAGCTTGCGGCCGTGCTCGATAACTCTGGTGTAGGGGATCGTCCCTTTCCAGCTTTTTCAACTATCAAATGCTGCGGGAAAAAACGTGGAGGTGAGGGTGACGAGGTGAGGTTCGTTACACGGTCTGGCAAATGGATCTTTGGAGGTGAGGATAACCGCTGTATTTGTGGACTGGCTGGCGGGCTCGAACCATCCCAAACAGATGCACGTGTCGGCAATTCGGATGCTAAAGTAACTGGCGGTGAGAGCTTACGCTTCTTATGGGAAGACGTCGTGAAGGTGAAGGCCTTATTTCCCAAAGGAAATAAGGCTTGGTGTATGGGAGGGTGATCGTGTCAGGAACGAACATATGATAATGAAGCCAGGACACAGTCTAAATGATACAGTAGATGATAGACCGACCTCTTCCGTCTATCATGTGTTTCGAGGTGACTAAGTGATAGCTTGGAGGCTCTGGACTTGTGACAGTTTGTGTACGAATACGTAACTTCTAATTTTGACTTATTTGATGGCGTCGCGATTTGCCAAGCCTTTGTCAGTGTGGTACAATGGATGAAACTTTACCGGTAAACTTCACTTTTTTATTGTTGAATCATGCATTTTAGCCCTGCGAAGATTGTAGACAGCATATCAGCTCAGTTCTAAAATCATCCTATGAGGAACAGTAGAATTTGCCATTCTTCCGCTCATCGTCGGCACTTCACTTCCCGCTTCACACCAGAGGGAGGGTAAGATAATTCACCATCCTCAATATAAAAAATAGTATGGAATTGACTGTGGAACGACACTCGTTTCTAGCTGTGATAACCAGCCCAGAGTTCATAAAAGCCAAACATCTTACATCTTACATCTCTCTCGCCAGGAACCAAAAAAGCCCAAAGTGCCTGATATGCTCAATTATATCCATCCCGTAATGACATAATCATCCATCAATAACCATCATATATACAAGCCCATTCTCCCTATCCGCTCAAAAATCGATACATATCCACACAACGCACCCCAAAAGGCTTATTAACGTTATTGCTGTCAAGATGCCCGCTCCGGCTCGATCACCGATTGTAATGAGCCTTGTCGTCACCGTTGCACCAGCCGGATGGCTATTGACGGGACCCGTTCCAGCACTTGGGTTGCTTTTGCTCGAACCTCCGTTTACCAATGATACGGGCGGGTATACCTTCTGTATTAAATTTGCCTGTATAACACTCAATGCACTCATCTGCTCTCCCACCCCTTGCATATTATCCCACGATCCTTGATACCATTTCCGCCCACAGGTAGTGCCGCCATTTGGTGCTCCGCTACATTGGCCTGCGGCACCGGTGGCAGAGGTGCGTAGTTTCTGCATAATAAAGTTCTCGGTGAAGGGAGCGATTTGCGTTGTGGCGGCCATCCACCGGGCGAGATAGGCTTTGAACGAAGGCTGATCGTTGTTGCAGCTTGCTTGCGGTTCGCAAGCGACTTCGACCATAACATTTCCCCCTCCATACTGGCTCGGAAAGAAGACTGCAGAGCCATTGAGGAAACCCTCAACGCGCGTGCGCCAGGTGGAGGAACCATTGGTCTATATGTAGAAGAACGGGTCAACTTCCTAGTCGGAAAACCAACGTTGAAAGAGGAGACTTACATAGTTGTACATGTTTGCGGCGCCCATCAGGTACGTGCCCACATTATACGTCCATTGAAGTTGTGTGGCTTGGGTACAGTTGTTCGCGATATCAGCTCCATCGTAGACTAAGTATTGCTTCGTAAGAAGCGGTGTCGTCAACGCCCAATCGTAGGACTTCTCGGCCCATTGTGCGTAAGTGTCGTTGCCCGTATATCTAGCAAGGCGAGCCGCAAGCTGGAAAAAGCCTCCGTTCGAGATGCTGTTTTTGTAGTTGTAACCTTTGTTGAAGGTGAAGATCTGCCACCGAAGTCCACCTCCACAATTTTGTGTGTCCCATCGTTCGACTTGCTCGTTGAAGACTGCCTGAGCGAGAGACAGCCATGACGGCTGTTTTGGTGGAGGATCGGGGAACTTCATCTCAGCAGCAGACATTGCTGCGAATGCCCAAAAGGCTTGATCATCATTGCCCTGTCGGATAGTCAATGGATGCTGTATAGGAGAACGCTTTCCCGTTGGCGGTTTCTTATAAGCTTACCTCTGTTTTGGTCTGATTTGGCGGCATAAAGTCCTGGTTGGGTCCAATCTGGGCCAAAAGACCTTGCGTTACCACGTCATTGTATGTATTGTCACCCGTATAGTACCAGTATTCGACCATTTGACCAAACATCGCCCCGGCTTCCCACCAGTAATATGGGTCTGGCAACAGGCCGACAGACATCCCCGACTCGTTACCGTGATAAAATGACATCATACCATGCGCAACTGTGGCAGCCGCTGCTTTGATCGAGTCTGCATAATTACCAGTCAGTGGAGTGTTCGGGAAGTCATTGTATCATCACGGAGGAGGCCAGCCTGAAGCTCGCGATCGAGTCTTACCAGTACTGCTAAGATCCAAGTTTATCGCCATCGTAAAATGTCCGCTATATACCAAAGCCCCCAGTACTCCAGCCAGTGGAGATCTCCATCGTAGGAGCATCGTAGTATATTATAGTATAGGAATTATATTGAAGAATATAGATGTGTGCCGTCCGTTATGCGACGAAATGGGGTGCGATGGAATGGAGTGCGCTCGAGCGGGTTGTGGAGGGGAGAGTGGTTTCTTGAGCCCGCTGGGCATCCATCAGTGTATATGCAGCTGAGGCGCGCCGTGGATGAATTGCTTTGGATTACAGTTAGGTTCGTGTTTTGAACTGACGTTGGCTTCAATCAAACATATCCTGCGAGGGTGGCGCGGTGCGCCCTTGGCTGAAGAATAGAGAGCCTGGCACGCCTGGTCAGGGCGCCTTAGCCCTGAAATAGCGCCGGAGTAATGATTTGTACCTTTTAAGGTACAGTATGACAAGTCGCCGGCGAGAGGGACAGCCGACAGCTGAACCGAGAAATTGATTCCTCGACTTGTTCTGCCACAGATTTATTTAACGATTCCTATTTACAACAAATGTGGAGATTTGTTCATGTGGTCATGAGGACGAATACGGAACTGTCGAAACGTACTCACTGATACCGATGCAGCGGCACAACCGAGATTCGACAGCGGGACTCCTGACAAGAAATACCTTAATCATCCTCGGAGCACCCGAAAATCCCGGGGAAGCCATGCCCTGAAGAACAAATATCCCGAGACATTTCACGTGTACTCCGTCTCTCACCAATTGTTGCGAGAAACGGAAGGAGGAAGTTGCATTGTTATGGGTAATGGCCGTAATAAGGCTAGAAATATTAAACATCTGCCAAGGTGTGCTTCTCTTTCCCAATTAATGCGGCGGATACGTCGTGTTCATGCTCATCTTCATTCATTAAGTAATGGAGTTGCTGTAAAGCAGCTTCTAAGCTACCAACGAGGGGTAGTACTGCTGATCGTGGGAACGCTTGCTATACACCTATACTACATGGTGTACTACCTGGCCTCGATCTTATCAACTTCTTCCTTGGCTTCCTTCCAGGTGTCAACGTTCTTCTTGGCCCAGTCTATGTGACATTTCGCGTATGCAATCTACTCAGTGTTAGGGCAGGTTAAGGATTTCAATACGGCTCGAAGACAAACCATGTATCGCTTGAGGTCTTCTTCCTTCTCAAGCTGGAATCTTTTCAGATCCTTCAGAATGCCTGCGCTCGCGTCTTTGACGTCCTGCTCTGATACTTGAAGAGCTTGCTCGAGCTGGCCATGATTAGTAAACATATAGAAGGACGATATTGAGCTTTTATTACCTGGACCAGACTTTCTCTGGTCTTGCCAATCTGATCCCGCCTTGTCCGCTCCGGATCGACGTCAACGATACCGTGCACTGCATGGCTGATTCTCCCAAATATTTTGTTGGCGACGAAACCACCACTTTGACTCTTTCTGTGGTTAGTCGAAGGCGTGGGCGGCTCTTGCCCTTGGGGACCCTGCGATGCTGACGGCGTCGATTGACTTTCGCCATGCGTAGGGGGAAAGTCTGAATCTATAGACGCCGTATCCTCGGTGTTCCCTTCTTGTCTCATGTTTACAGAGACCTCAGATCTAGTGCTGCGCGCAGAAGCCGAAGATATAGAGCGCTTTGGTGGTGCACTAGGCGCTCCAGTGCTAGTAAGATACTGCTCAATTCTATTGGCTTCCTGTTCGCTTCGTTCGAGGGAGTCAAGAAGTGCCCGTTTGGAGGATAATTCGTCTTTGGTCATTTCTTCCTGGACTCTTTTCAAGACCCTGAATCGTAGCACACTTCGAACGACTCCGGCAAATTGTGCACTTTCACGCATTGGTTCGGCGAAATTGGCGCCAAGGGTAGATGACAATTCTTCAGTCGCGATGTACGAAGAATCTACGGCCTGCCCTATTCGCTCAATGGCAGCAGCAACTGTTGGCGATTGTTCGGAAAGCGAGAATCCGTTATACCTCGCGCCTAATTCCGCCATGTCTGTTGACAATGCAGAAAGATGCGTTAGTGTTCGTCGGTTGGCTTTCTCGATATTGCCTTGTAGAAGTAGCTCTAATTCTCGAGTGGAAGTTTCGAAGTTATTGAAATAGGGATCGAGGTCTTGCTCTGATAGGTTCTCAGATGAGGGTGGAAAACGGCCGAAAATTTGCGGACCAGGAATTGTGTGAGCTGCCGATGATGCCATGACAGAATAGCTAGGCGGCGATGATGGAGTTCCCGAGGAAGAAGTTCTTGAAGCTGACTTTAATTTTGCAGAGGACGATGGTACTGGAAGCCATTGGTGTGCAGGGGTTGGTTTTGAGGGGTCGAGAGGAGGCGCTTTCAGATTGCTTTTTGGTATTGATGCCACTGGGTGCGAGTTCAATACTTCACTCTAGAAATACGTCATTAATCGAGCCGATCTGAAGTTCGAAAAGGGTGCCTTACCCAGCTAGCATTGGGGTCCAAGAATCTCCACCATACGCCATCCTCTCGAACCTCCTGCATCTTTCTACAACGATTCAAAAAAACAGTGAGCATTCGTTTCCTTAAGTCTATGATACCCATATCCTCTTTAGCCTTTGTAGGTTTAGCTGCGTAGTCCGCCATCGAGTGCTTCTCTGGGATCGGCGGTATAATAAGTGTCGGATGTAGGCTCACGAGCGTGGCTCGTAGAGAGTTGAATTCTGAATAACGTCTTTGTACTTCGAGTTCCTACATTATGTCAGCTTGAACCCGGAATCTGATTCTCATGAAATGCACACTCCAGTCCTGATTGTATACACTATGTAGCTTCCGCCACTTTGGTGGCTTTTACCCGCGTCTGTAATAATGATTTGTAGATCTGGATTCTCGTACAAAATTTTCTCGACGCGGCTGTCATAACTCCCTTTCTTCCTGGTAGGTAAAGAGGTACTCCTCTGCTGATTGTAGTGCTCGTCATCATCGTCACTCAGATCTTGCGGCCTCGAAACAAACTCTGGTGGCTCGTTAGGCGGGGATTCGTCATCAAAAGTAGGAGTCGACGGCCGTTCAAATCCGGAGCCTTCTGTCCATCAGTAACCTGCTCCCATGAAGTCCCGAACAACTGTAGGATTAGATTACTCACGGTGATCCTGTGAGCTGACGTTGGGAATATCTGAAGAATTGCGGCGGTCGAAGGACCCGTAAGGGTTGTTGTCCTCGTCATTCCACATCTTGCCCAAAAGTCCTATCCTTGCCCATGACCTTATGGAGTTGCTAATAGGCGTTGTTTAAGGTGTACCTTGGGCTGTTTGCAACTCTAAGTGGAGCTTAGGACCTGACAGCGGGGCGGCAACTTCCGATTATGTATTCTATATTCTAGCGCAATCGTCACTGATATATTTCGTGCAGGGGAGTTCAACATACGTTTTCCCTGGCTACTCATCCTTCGCTTTCGCAATTCATTGTATTCAGCAAATTCATACATACTACAGGAATTCTTAAAGGAAAAAATCAGTGCGACAATGAGGGAACCTGCTGAGAGCGATCCATGGAGATATGGTGGTCGAGAGACCTACTGTACATGTAACCCAGTTGTGCGACCGTCCCCTATTGCTCAATAATAGGTATTCATCACCCCTATGGATCTATGTGATATCACAAGTAGGCCAAATTCGCAGTCTATAATCTCCAATTTATTCAAAAAGATTCTCGATAGCTTTGCGCCCCAAAGCCGAAAGAACCACAATGTAGCATGACACTGCATTTTCCGGAACTTTCTGCATTTTCCTACCATCCCTGTCCACTCCCTCTCTGCTGCGCGGCAATTCATTCGTGCTAGAACTTCTTCACCAATGCCATCAAGTTGGCGAGGTCTTGAGAAGTACTATACCTGTTGGCCACTCATCTCAGGCTGATATGGACGAAGCTCGAGGGTTCACCGTTGCCGCTCAAGGACGAGATTACACTTGGTATAGACCTTGCAGGAGAAAGTCTTCGATCAATCTCAGAGCTGTCGTCGAAACCTTGCTCGTACGGTGCAGTGTGAGCAGAGTCGAAACTACTAATAAGTGTGGATTGATTGGATAGACCTGGTGTGGGCCCGTCGCTACCCCATCGACCTGGTCGAACGCTGGAAGATGAGTAAGACATTGGCCTAGGTGGTCCATTGACTGACGGTACCGAGTACTCTCCGTGATGGTCGCTTCGAGGGCCTCCTGCACCATATCGTTGTCCCAAATCTACAGTGGTGAAGCTCGGACCACGGGCGCCGTTAAAAGGCCTGCTGCTTTCCGAAATATCGCTTTCTTCGTCTCGCCAGGCTAGACCCGCACCTAGTTAGGTAAGGTATACCAGTCAGCTCATCTAGGTTGAGATCAAAAGGTCCTGCGCTCTGGCTTCTCTATCACCGTTCTTGAAAACATGGAAGGGCAAGAATATTCAGTAACTTACTAGAATATGATTCATTACTTGCAGTAATCGCTGTTGAAGACCACCCTATCGCCTTGTTCCATTCTTCGTCAAAAGGGGCTTGCCCGGTCTGTGATCCAGGTCTATTAGAAGGCCAATTAGATAATGTTTGACTTCGTGTCGTCCGGCCTGAAAGTGCAGACTGATAAGACGATGCAGGAGAAGAAAACCTAGTAACGGATTTGCCATACTGCGAAAATGGGGTTCCGCTTTCTGAACGGTATGGAGAGGGATTGCAATTGCGTCCGCCCCAATAAGTCTTAGAAGGATAATCAATCGCCTTCACAGGACCCTTCAGAACTGCTCCCGTACTGCCTACATCCGTAGACGATGTCGTGGATGTTGAGTAATCTGATGAGCTTGAAGATATTTTCGATCGAGGTTTAGATGGGCCTATTAGAAAAAATACTCAGGTGATGATCATGACATCTTACAGTGGCCCTTACAAGTAGTTCCTTCAACATCAGCACCTCGAGTTCCGGTTTTTATCGCTGGCCGTCTTGAGCTTGGCCACACCGGGCCTCGCCTGGATCCATGCATTCTAGACTGCCGATAGTGTTTACGCTCTTCTTTATCCAACTTTCTCACGTACAACCAATATATGACGAAAAGAGCAAAAGCAATGAAGACAACACCAAGGACGACAGTGACTGCGATGAGAGTATTGACAGTCCCGCTAGACGCAGCATTGTGCGCCAATGCCGCGGGTATCGAAGACATCGATGCCTGTATAGTTGCAGTGGCCGCCACAGGCTCGTTGATGATTTGCTGGCGTTTCAGCATAGTGCATGTGGTATGTCGTGTGTACATCGGTCTTGGTTTCTCTTGTCCTGTCTTGAAACTCCAAGCAATGCCCGTTGACGTGTTGGAAGATCATTTGTGAGACCTTTCAATGCTCACTATGAAGTGCAAAGAACAACAATAGAATACAGGGCAGTCCGCAAGATGCTCAGGCCTTACTCGTGAAAGTGTACCAACAACACAATGGCTCAATGCCACCATTGATTGCTATTTTCTGTGCTGGACCCAGTCAAGCAACAGCGCAAATGTATCTGTCACGCCACCAGAGCAGACACATCAAGTTCAACGCGGATTAAGACACCGGCTCAACGCATCTAACGCAATCACCATAACAATCTCTTCTCTTCTTCAATGCTGCCTAATGTCCATTCTCCACCTCGAGCTAATCTGGTGACACGATGCATGAGCCCTTACCCGACTATACCTTTATCCTATCGGTCAGTCCCATGGTACTAGCAAACCTGCAACCAACCGCGGACCTGGGAAGGCCACAGGTATGCCTTTGTACGTCTCGTGCTGTACTCGACACATTCATATGTGGAGACCTCGCAAACCCCTTCTCAAAATTACCAGCATCCAGCACAAACTTCGCTGGTAGGGTAACATACAGTGTTCACAGCAGGACCAATCAGCCAGGATACAGTTTTTCACACCACTCCTTCGCCCCATGCCGATCCCCATCTTAATCCTTGAACGGATCACCATCCTCATCTCCTTCATGGCTCCCATGTATTACTGTCACCCCGTCAATCCTCACTTTCTTCTGCTTTTTGGTTGGCTTTTCCCCATTCAGCACCCCTCCTCCTAGCTCACTCATCGCTATTCCACTTTCCCACCCTTTATGGTCCCCCGCCGTCGTCAGATCCTCCCAAAACGCCCTGCGAGCTGCGGGCCCTACTTCTATGGTTTCTAGGCCTTCGATGGTGCCCTCGCTTCCACTTTCGTCCTTCGCTTTCGCTGGGCTCTTCTTAAAAATATTCAAGCCCTGGAGCTTCTTTCTCATACTCGTACTGCTTCTGCTGCTTCGCTGATAATCACTAGAAGGATCCCATCCCATCTGCCTCTCTTTCATCCTTCTCCGTCTCTCCCCATTCCTCCAAAAACCCCACATCGCCACCGCCATCAATGCCAGCCCCGCCAACACGCCGACGACCATAACACCATCTCTCTGTCCCTGGCTCCAAGCTCCCCAACCCCTACTCGCTGGCACCACCAACACTACTTTCTGCCCCTCGCCATCTCCTGCAGCAGACCCTGTCTTTGCAGCACCACCAGAAAATCCTGCCGAAGTCATATGTACCACCCCAGTAGTGCCCACCCCTACCGAACCAGCTACAGTAGCAGCAGGGATCCCTGCGGAAACCGTCATTATATCTCCAGTCCCGCCCTCCCCAACCATCCTCGCCGTTGTCGCTGTAGGCCCGGCAGCATACACGATCACGGCGTCCAGTTCTGTAACCAAGAAAATCGAAAGTGCGGACGGAAAAAGGTGGATGGTGGACAAGGAAAGGGTGGGGCCTGAAAGCGTGAGGGCTTCTCGGGCAAAGGGTATGGTAGGGGTGGTCCGTTGAAGTGTTGTTGTTACCGTCGAGAGTAGGGTAGGAGTGGGGGTGGTGTTGGGTATCGTAGAGGAAAGAGTAGGGATAGCCGGGAGGCTGTAGCTATAGGAGAGGTCGGTGGGGTACACGTTGGCAGACATCTTGGGTCTTTACTTTGTTCTCAAGATGGATCAAACACAAAACTTTCGAACCCTAGATTCAATTGCACAGGACAAATGTCTTGAAGAAACAAAGGGTCATCTGAGTCAGTGAATAATATCTCTTCTGAAACGATCATCGGCTGAATTTACACCGTGGGTGAATCGGTCCATTCATGCTTGCTGGGTACTGAAGGTAGTTTGTAAAGACCGTTGGGTTCTTTCCAAGGATACTAAACCGTCTGGTCATATGCATCGGGATTTCAAGCTGGATCGATGGTGTTGTTCCCGCATGCTTAGGCTGGGATGTCAGTTCATGCCTGTCGTGTCAGTATCTTGAGACCGAAGCCCCCCCATTTATTTGGATGCCCAGATTCCAGAAATCACCATCTCATCCTTTCAAATCCCCATCTGAAGCGTCCGTGCACATCGCTGCCATGTTTACCACACCGCCTACTCCCCACATCGATCCAGCACAGAAGTCACTTCGGTGCAGGAGTCATGTGAAAGATCTGTCCATAGGTACCGAGATTGCAAGCTTTGATGGTAGATGGATTGTAAGATCTGCCTGCTTGCTTGAGCTTGGGATGGCTGTTCATCGTCGCTGCTACAGATTTGGAACGATCGTCAGCATGATGCTGAAGTCCCCTACGCACCGCCTCATCCTCACATATTTCGACTGCAAACATTCGTCACCTTGTTGCCATGGCCAAGAAATCCCTCATGAAAACCCCTCCTCATCCCCTCTCACTAGCCAAGCACCTTCGTCACCTCCCCCCATCTCCATCCCTCAAACTACCCAGTCATCACCTCACCCTCCCAACCTCCGAATCTGCACACTCGTCACCTCGTGGCCATGATCGCTAAAACATAAATTCACGTGCATCGACCATTCCAGGCACAGAGGTTTCCATCCCGTGGTTCTCGCTTAAATTACTTCATTCGTAAAAAAGCCCTAAGGCCGCTAAACAACCCCCTTTTCCCCCACCCCCACCCCCAGCACAGACAAGCCCACCCAAAATTACACCGCCGCCGCCGCACCAGCAGGAGCACCCGCACCGGCGCCAGACCCAGCAGGAGCCCCAGCCACAGAAGCACCGCCGACAGGCACAGCCGCCAGGTGCAAAACCCCGAGCGGCATACCCCCAGCCGCCGCGGGAGCATTTCCACGGCGGGAGTAGAATATGGCGCGCTTCAAAAAAATGATGGCCCCAAGGGCCAAGAAAAGGACGGCGAGCAGTATTGATCCGACCAAATTCAGGTTCATGGTCAGGGCTACACATGCGAATTAGGGCTGACATTTTAGCTTGCATATGACCTTACAGTAGCAAAAAGCGCGTGGAAGAAGATTGGTGGGTGTTGGGGGTTGGTTGGGTTGGCTTTCGATATGTTAGTAGGTGTGCATGGAAGATTCAGTGGTGAGGAGCTGCTTACAGAGAGGGGCGACGAGAGGTATCGGTGTCGAATCTTTGTGATGTCGTGTGAAATTTTGGGAAGTAGGTGATTTTTTTATGTTTGTGTTCACGCTTGGGGGTTGTCGAAGGATCGTGGTTTCGTTCGTTATTATATCTTAGCCCTAGCCTTCACTATTCGCCCCGACGACTAAGCATCATCGAACCAGCCCTATAACTTCTTCAATCCTTTGAAGCCATAGATCATGCACCATATTTTCCCTCCCTACGTCTAGAAAGGTGCTCAAAGAATCACGGCATTTCTCCTGTCTCTCCTTTCTAGCTGGCGAACCATCTATTTCGTGGCCATCTAACAGTAATTTTGCAGCCAGTATAACTCGTATACCGATTGTAAAGGCTTCCGGTTTGGACGTCCAGCCGAGTGGACCATCAACATTGTTCCTGATTGTTACCGTAAGTGCGGAGATTCCATCAAGTGTCCAGGTACCCAGTGCTGACTTCGATATAGCATCGGGTCGAGCATTTAGGTCAGCAAGGGCGCCAGCCCACATTTCGGCTTCTTTCACATCGTCAACAAAGAGATTCTGCTTCTCTTCGACGAAAAGAGCGTTGTCTGTACGCATGGCCTCCTGAAGCAAGACCTTGACGGGACGGAGCTGCAGGGTTGGTGGTTCTTTGATTGGCAGAATCTTTACAGATGGAGAAGCCCCAGTCAAGCGTCGTATAGCTTCTGACCACAAGCATACCGATTCGTTGTACTCCCGTACTAAGAAAAGTAAGAGCCTAGGACTCGCCGCAAGAGAACTGAGCGAAAGGCTTGTGGTTGCCTTGGAATCTCCATAACGACAGGAGACTGATAGCAGAGAAGACACTACTACTGAGGCCTGGTCTCTAACATATTCATCGTCGTCTACCAGTGCATCGTAAAGGGCAAGGTATACACCAAGCAGCTCTGGAATTGTGTTGGGGATTGAGTCGTGGGCTTGGAGGACGGTTATAAAAGTTTTGATCGAGGCGACGGCTGCCATTCGGGACGAAAGTTCCTATTGGTACTGATTAGACAAATAGCTCGCTGGCGACGTAACAACATGATATATTTACCGATCTGTCGCCTCCGGCCAATGCAAGCGCGCGAACCCAAACAGAAAGCTTACGTTGTGTATCACTATCATTAGAGTTCGTTATGTATTTCTGAACGATGCGACCTCCATCTAAGCGTAGTACCTCATCGAAGTCCAAAGGACCCTTGCGCTGCAACTTTTCAGGCCGAGCGCCGCACTGTAGGTCTTGACTGCTGGTGGCATCATTTTCTTCAGGAGCGATTTCTTCCGGGTCGAGACTCGTCGAGACCTGTGTCACTTGCCTTGCGGAGCAGCATGCATTGTCGGTCAGGCCTAGGCACCGTTTGAAAGCACTGGCAAGAAGGCTCGAGGAAGGCTTTCTGAACAACTCTTCTTGACTTCCAGGCGTTGATACGGTTGGCCATCCCTTAGAAAGAGACTCCCTGCATTTCAAAGCGAACGTCCTGTAAAATATACCTATGTACAAGATGAGCAGGCAAACTTGCCAAACCGGGTGTCCAGAAACCCACTACTGGAACCTATCATTATCTGTAAAACGTCTACTAAAACGTTAAGGTATGCCGTAATGGTGAAGGAGCAATTATTCAATACGACTACGGTTTCGAAGGACTCGTCAAGCAAAGGTAGCAAGGCCTCAAATTGATCTAGCGAACATTAGCATAGCAATAAAATAGGTTAGTCTATGAGACACTCGCCATATGATCTGGCCGAGAGTCGACTCGTGTTCAGTAATATGATCTGGCGAAGGTACAGAAGTCTTCCATGCAATGCATTCTGTGATGGCCAATCTGGACGAAGAATTGTCTTAATGTCCGCGAGATAATCTTCGTCACTCAAGACAAGACCAAGGGCTTTAGCAGCCTTCTCCCTTATTGGCCAAGCTGAACTTTCCATCTGGTCCCAGATGAGCTTTTTAATTTCGAGCCTTTGTTGAGAAGGCAAGCCTGATCTTTCTATGATTTCTAATGCGGGAAACACTCTTTGAGCTTGCATAGAAGCGGCGATCTCGGAACGGTCAACAGCCATTGTTGGTTTATCGGCTTGTCGAAGCATCTTGACTAGTAAATCTGGCAAGCTGGGGTACTTCTCGTATATCAAGTTCGAGAGCCTTCGATGAGAACTGGGCACTCTTGTCGAAGAGGTATCGGTACCACCGTGTAACCGACGAATGAGAGCTTTGAACAGCATCAAACCGCAATTCCTAATTTCCCATCTAGATACTTTTAGCTCTAAAACTCGAATGTGAACTCGATAGCTCCTACATGTTGCTTTCAATACAGGAAGCGGCAATGTCCAACGTATCCGCAACATGCGGCTCAGTACCAGGGCCAAGACGAGTGTCAGTGAAGATGTCTTTCAAGCAATTTAAGGCGTGTACTTGAGGCAGCCGCAACATCTTTTCTCCACTGATACTCTGAATAGGTTCATCAGCTATAGCTTGCAAATCAAGAATCACTTCTATGAGAAAATCGCCGACTGGAAATGCGGCCAGAATGCCAGTGATCAACGATGGAATGCCTGCTGATCTCCTTGTGAGCGCCGAAGCATTCTGCTGGATACTTTCTAATACGTCCTGGCACTCATCAGCTCAGATCAGTTGGGGTTAAGTGGCATAGTGCAGGCTTTACCAGGTACCATTGCTTGGGAAGACGTGTTATACTTGAATGATTTCTTCGAGCACAAAGCAAGCAGCAAGCAGCAAACGTCTGCGAAACTGTAGAGAATGCACCTCGGTGACGAAGCTCGACCAGTTGCGTAAAAGCAAGCGTCCCCAAGTTTTGGAGCTCATCATACCAAAGACCCGTCTTTGGGTTTGGCGGACCATAGGCAGGACTCGTAACCATAGCGTGACACAGGGAGCTACAAGTAGAAGTGATTCAACAAAAGGTTAGGAAGACAGTCTGAACTGGGAGCTAACCTCGCCTCTTTCAGGGCACGCCAAGAAAATGAAAGTGTATCTTTGGTTCTAATATCGAGTCCGTCTAGTTCGTCCTCTTCAGAAGCATGGCCTTCAGGAGAATCTATACACAGTACCTCTTTCACAGCTTCCCATACGTCTTCACAATTCTTAAAGATTCTTTGGTTCAATCGCCTCCAGAGAGCCGGCCCAGTATCAGAATCGTCTATCAGGGAGCTATAGAAGTCTGGCCGATTGATAATGTACCTAAGCATTGCTATCAGTCACCCATGATTAGCGCGCTACCGAGGATTTTTACCTCAATGCAATCAGATATCCATGGAGGGTGTATTTTCCAACGGCCAGACGTACGTTATCGCGTGCGACCCTGATGTCATGCTCAAGGCGTTCCAAAATGTGGGTCAAGATCGAAAGTCGACGTTGATACCAGTTATCGGGTTTGGCACTGTTCTGGCAAGTCCCATACAGTAGGTTGTACAGTCTACCAACACCATCGGCATGGTCTGCTCTACCAGTATATCGCATTATAGCTTCTGCTCGAAATAACGTATGGATTAGTCCTCTATGATCAGAGCGTAAAATGACTCTGTCGTCAACCCTAGGTTCTATGGCCATAGTAAACCCACCAATGTCGCTAGCTGGAGCTAACAGGGTTGACGGAGCAAGCTCGAAGATTGCAGCGGCCGCGTTGCGGACATCGTCGAAAGGGTCCAGCATGAGATCCAAAGCGCATCGCAAGAGCTGAGGGGTGAACAAGCTCTTTTGCAATGGTTCTTTATCTCTATTACTGGCAAACTCCGGTGGCAGCCTTACAGCACCTGCGCCATCATCTGGAGGAAGGAGCCAATAAAGTAACTGTAGAGCCGCAATATGGCGTTGATATGAAGATGTAGGGTGCAACTCCCGGGTCAAGAACTCGGCATACCAATCTAGAAAGGAAATCTGCGGGGCCATGAGGCTGGGATCAGAATCCAAATCCTCTCCAACGCGCTGAATCCACCTTTGACGAGGCCTATCATTTTCTCCGTTTGGTGTCTGAGTAGAATAGTGACTGGTCTTATTGAGAGAAAAGATACTACTTCGCAATCTTGTACAAAGCTTCTTCATTTGGTTTATAAACTCATTTCTGGCCCTAGTGTTGACCTCGGCGTGAAATAGTGGCAAGGTCTGACGTAAAGCACCAAGTAATCTCCTGGAAAAAGGTTCAATAGAAGATCTAGAATATGTAGCAAGATCGAGTGCGGCGATCCTTATGTCAGGCGATGCATTTACAAGAAGTTTAATACCAAGGTCTTGTAAATCCGAACCGTTCAGATCTGCTTCGCTGCAAAGATTTGATCCTGCACTTTCTTAGCTATTGATCCTACGCTGCTGTGTGCCAAAACAGTAAAGGATCGTGCACACCCACGTGAGTTATAATTCGAACCGAGCTCGACCACTATCCTTGCTGTTAGGAGACATAACTTGGTATTACTAAGAGTATGCGATCCAATATCACCCTCTTGTAGATCTTTCAGGGGTAGAGTGTCTAAGAAAGCTTGTGTACCAGCAGGACATAAGCGGAGCAGGCCTGGAAGTATGTGCTTTGCAAGACCCTCAAGAAGCTCAGGTTCCTCATTGAGAGCCTTCTTGATCGGTGGCAACCAGAGCGGTAGTGCTAGGTCATTGCAACCCTCTGACTTATTTTCTTCTAAATGTCTTTGCAACGATAGGAATAATGAAGAAATAAGACGGCCAGTAGCGGGTGCAAGGTCAGGATACTGTACCCACTGGAAGATGCTGAACACAAAATTTTCCATTGACTTCACACATTCTGCGTCCGAACCGTTTAAGATTCTATCTGAATATATATCTTCAGCAGTCATATCGAACTCCCCTGGTTCTCTCTTCTCAGTGAGCATAAAGACCAGCTGAGAGGCATTGATCATATGCTTGTTCAAGAAATGTTCTAAAGCTTGTACAGCTGCTTTGATCGAGGATGACTTAATATCACCAATAACAGTAAGAATTGCGGAGGACACAGCATATCTAATCAAAAACACCCTTTCAGATGCGGTAGGGTAATGAAACGCAATCTTGGCCAGAGTAGAGAGTAGATGCCTCATCGGCTTTGATTTGTTGGTTTCTGACCTGGTAAGATAGACGTCAAAAGCTTGAGTCCACATAGACGAATCAAAGGCCAAAGCACGAATCTGACCATTACCTGAGGCCTCGCACAGTTCGAGGAGCCCACAAAGAGCATCGCAAGTTGCGGCGCCATGTCCCAAAGATGTTTTGCTAGACGTTAGAGTCGTTAACAAGGCCTGAATAAGCGCTTGCACCTGCCTTTCATACTCTAAGTTAAACCCTTTTTGGAGGATGGCATCTTTCTATACCTTAGAAATTTGTCTTCAACTGCATCGTCATTCTTCAATCTTAAACTCGCAAGGTTCTTGCTCAGCAGTCGCACTTTAGCTTCCGATAAAGTACCTGAATTATCGCCTTGCATCTCGGCGATGCTCTTTCTGCGTTCGATCACGGAGTGTGAGTTTGTGTCCTTATGGTCCATCTTGAGTAGAAACACATGCCATTGTATCCTTGTATCCCTTAAACCATCAACCGAGGGGAGACAAAAGTCATAGGTCCATAAGGCGCTGCCAAGATTTTACTGACTCCTGGCACCAGGATGTGAAGGGGACTAAGCCTTATAGGGCGCCCTACTAGGATATCTGTTTACTGTGTATGTACGGAATAGATCCGACCTGCACTCAGCCTTTCAGCCCCATTCACCTATTCAGCTCACTCTTCTTTAACTTATCCAGCTCACTCACCAATTGTTGTTTTCTTAGATCGATGCAAAAGAAGTTCCCGTACCAGACAATGCATTTGCTGCTGTTTAACGACTATGAAAGACTGACACCTGTTCAAAACATCTTCGAATCTTCCTCTTTTACCTTCGTACATGTTGAGTTATTTAAACGAACATCTTTCTAATTAAACTATTCTTATCCTAACCTGCCGCATTGTTCTAGGTGTCTGTGTTGGGTGTAGGAAGAGGCTATGCATCCACTATGCTCAGGCCGAACACATTGGGCGCTTTCACAAGATCGCTTGTTGTACCACCGTTCTGTTCTGTTGATACATGATCCACCGTGTCTTTTACAACAGAGTAAAAGGCTGACACCATGGTAGGCCGTTCAGGCCCACGGACACTGCTCTCATATTCGAAAAGATGGCTCTCAAGACTCAATCCACTATCCAAAGCCTCATCCACTAGAAGATAGGGAAACCCCATCCCCAGCAACAGTCGTTTTTCCTCAGCCGCTTATCTATTGAAATCCGAGCGGTTATCTATCAACATATATTCGGGCCTTCACTGATATATATTGTGGATTTGGGTTACCGTCTAGCCCACGTGAGGTGTCTACAGTGGCAGACAGGTGAGGTCTGGGACGGACATCGACGTGCTATTGATGGATTTGAGGGGATGACTATCCTGGACGAGTCAATTGACCCAATTACTGGCGCTTTGTATAATCTCCAGGCTGATGTGCGTCACTTGAATTCCCACATCCATGCCAGTCAATACTCTATCGCAGCACAACGTATCAAATCTACAGCGTATTGGCTCGTCACTGCAGTTATATCGAAGCCCTCTCAGTCATGTATTCAACGCCAATATTCACAATCTATCGATCCTCATTCTTCTCGGCAATTTAAAATTCTCGTCGCTTCGTCACCTTCCATCTAGAAAAGCATTTCTACCGATTCCCACAGCTTGAGACTGGCGCAACTTCCGATATGGCAGCCTGGAATCGAAGTTGTCGTAGCCTCGCTTCGATGGGCAGTCTTCGAAACCTACGCAACAGTCTCAAGGAGGCACGGTTCTTCATCGACACGCGGTTGCGGAATGAAAACGCCAAGCTCGTAGCCGGCGTCCTGGAGCCATTGAAGTCTATCAAATTGGGGGAGACAGGGCACTTCGACGCCGTCACTAGGGACTGGGGACTGGGGACTGTTGTTTCCGCCTAGCAACGTGCCATTCCAGCTCATAACTGAGTGAACATGCTCTTTCCTCAGAAATAAGATCGATTCAATGCCCGAGTGAAGAAGCTGGTATAATCACGGCGAGGTTTATGCTAATACCCCTGTGCTGAAAGATCCGTTCCAATGCTTGCGAGGACGCTTACGATAGGGAAGGAGGGTGCTCGCATGTCAACAAAGCAGTGCCTAGCCTGTCTATGAAGAAGTTCTTGGGAACTTGTTAGCGACATAAGGCTACTACTTCGTTTTCTTTTAGGTCAGGGGAGAAGAAGAAGAAGAAGAAGAGAAAGAAGAAGGGGATGTGTAGGACAGATATGAATTCAAAAGCCCCGAAATTTCAAGTCAACAAGACATAACTGGGATGGAGATGATGTATCCTGCCATTATCGTTATTTTTCTCTATTATATTTGAACAGCATTAGCTCCCGGCAGCTCAATTTGCTGGATGATCCCTATTGTCCATCACAACACTTGCTGTTTCTCAAAGGTAACTCTAGCATGTTCACTGTCTTTCATCTTCTTCTATCACTAGCAATAGCAGATGCAAGCCCAATTACTACGCACGAATTACGCAACGTTGTCTTTCATCCCACGGATGAATGCATCGATACTATGTCAGTACAATGGTAGATGATGTTTAGACTGTCATTGAATCTCTCACAACCGCTAATATTGGTCAGCAACAAGTGCCACCTGTACGTGGTGCTGATTACAGACCTTCTATCCCGCTATAGACGACTTAAGAGATCTCAGATTGAAATATTAGAGGCGCTCGAATTAGTAATATTGCTGTTTCATTAGATAGTGACAGTTATTCTGTTTAAAGAATACAAGATCCTGTATAAAGTCAGAGATTCGTGCTGAGCATCGCTCTCGATGGTCAGTCTATCTATACAAGGCTTTGAGTAGCTGTACGCTCTGAATCAGCGCCAGAAGGGACTTCGATGAGTAAAATAGATCCTGGGGAGAACGTCGTAACAACAATACCCCGGAGGTCTTTTAGTAGAATGACGATACCTTCAGATGGATGATCAAGAAATTGAAAGAAATCGAAGCAGAACTGTAGAGTGCAGACGCGGAAGGTCTAGCCGGGTCCGCAAATATTAGCGCAATAATTTTTGGTATTTCTCTACGACCAAGCACGACATCCACCCAACACAGCACCGTCGCAGCCCTCACCACCCACCCCCACTCCCTCTTCCACCCAACCCCACCTCACCATGTCCATCTGGGAAACCCTCACCGGAAAACGGCGCCCCACCGACCCCCCCGCCTCCTCCTCCTCCGAAACCCTCCACGACCCAACCACAACCACCGCCTTCCAACCCTTCGACCCGACAACCGCCCAAGACGTCTCCTCCTTCCTCTCCACCCCCTCCCTCCCGGACCCCTCCCAGCTCCACCCCCTCGCGGGCCTCAACGCCCAAACCCTCGACTACCTCACCCTCGAAGAATCCGCCCTCTCCGACCTGCCCGGCTCGCGCTCCGCCCTGCCCTCGCGCGGCTGGTCCGACGATCTCTGCTACGGCACCGGCGTCACGTATCTCACGGCGCTGACTTTAGGGGGCACGTGGGGCATGATGGAGGGGCTGCGGAGGAGCCCGGCGGGGGCGCCGCCGAAGCTGCGGCTGAACAGCGTGCTGAACAGCGTTACGAGGAGGGGCCCGTTTTTGGGGAACTCGGCCGGCGTGATTGCGATGGTGTATAATGGGATTAATTCGACGATTGGGCATTATCGGGGCAGGCATGATGCGGCGAATAGTCTGGTGGCGGGGGCGTTGAGCGGGATGCTTTTTAAGAGTACGAGGGGGTTGAGGCCGATGTTGATCTCGGGGGGGTTGGTCGCGGGGGCGGCTGGGGCGTGGACGGTGGGTTCTTGTCTAATTGTGGTGTGTTTTTGGTATCTGAGCTGATGTTCGCGTTTCTTAGGTTGCAAGAAAGACGCTTCTCTAAACTAATTCGGACGAACGCCGCCTCCTACCCTCACACTCCAGACACGATACGGGGCTCCTCCCTCTCACACACCAGCTTAAGACCTTCTGGGGCACGATTCCGGCATCTTTGACTCTTAGCGTCTTCTGCATCTTGTCGTACATACTTTGGGTGCAATCCTCTCGGCGCAGGGTTGGCCATTAACCTCTTCACTCCTACGTTTGGCTGTCTCATAGGGCCCTTTGTATCTATATTCTCTTCACGGCAGAACGGAGTTTTTTCCATAGAGACTACTTAATGCAAGCAAGGAATCAGAGACCTATGCTTGATTCATGGTTTATATGTCTACTCAGGATGTTTTTGCTTGAATCGACAACTCCTGAACGTTGTTTCTGGCGGTTGAAATAGCTAAGACGGAGGGCTGGAGGGTAAGTGTTATGATGGGGCAATTCGGGATGTGAAAAGTGAGGCCAAAGTGATGTGCAACAAGTGGGAGTCCTTCTGAATGTATGGGGGGGATCGAAAAGAAACTGCTTCGACACTGTCTGTACATGATCTCGCACTGAGAACGAATGGTGTAGTGTTGCGACTCAATGTATATCTTTTGTGTTTTGTGGATCTCAGAGTGCCAACACAACATCATTATTAGCTTCAACACAGCTCATATCGTTCCACCAGAATGCTGTCAGCGCCGCACTTTTAGCTCCATAAAAGCGTAAGCAACATTGGCAGACTCATCCTACCAGAGCACTTTTGACTCCATTGATACGTACTCGGCTTCGGTAACACTATTTCTGCTAGAACAAATTTTGATTCTACCCACGCGGACTTAAATTGGGCAAAGCTCACTGGCGTCTGCTGAATCTCACTTTTGATAGATCCGAGCTTTCTACCATGGAGAACGACCATCAAGAAACTGCAGGTAGTGAGCCACCGCTGACGAAGGTGGCTCGCCAGTATCAAAAACCTCGCGCAGCTTCGCCGGACCTTGATCCTATCTCAAGGCCCGTGAGACAGAACTCCCCTGCGGTTGATCGCAACCAGGAAAGACAGGCGAGGAAGAAGATACCGACAGTAGATGAAGCCATTGACTGGGTGAAGGAGCAGAATGTCCGACTAGGACGTTTCGGGCTTTCGCAAGGTAGATTCCCGACATCAGACTTCTTCAAAGATATGTCCGTCGATTCGTTTGCCAGTCCTTACGCCAGTGATAACGACGTTGTTTCTGCTATGGAGCAGATGCATGCCGATGTCAGCCGCGTGAAACAGCGGGCGGAGGTACTAGGAGTCAACGAACCTTTACTAGAAAGTGTAAATGTTGAGGTCAGTCGACGAATTCTCGCATTGAGCAGCAGCCCAGAAGAGACGAAACGACTCGGTAGACCTCTGAACCTTCGTCGAAAGATTGATCTTTTGCAAGTGCTTGAACAACCCATACCAGATCCACCAACGGACAGCGTGGTAGGTTACGTATCCCTAAAACCACTCGCCAAACACACCGTTCAAGTCAACTTACCGCTTGATGCCTCGGTTACGGAAGTATACAGCCTACTCAAGGGCCTATTGCAAACGGAAAAAGCGGCCCTCTTCGAACCAACAGGGGAGACATACAATGAACCGACATTTTGGACTTACCGTTTCGTAGTGGGATCAACACCGGAGTTCAAGAAACCCGCTTTACCATTGTCGAGTGATATTGACTACCGAATAATGATCCGCGAAATAGTCAGAAAACGCATTCCACGTCTAACTTCAGTGCTTTTGGAGATGGAAGGTGCTGGAGGAGACAAAGGACAAACGCACAATGGCGAACCAGAGCAAGGTACGGACAGCATGCGCCAAGGCACTCGGTATGAGACTCAAGGAAACAAGTCTAAGGTACGCCTCGGCAGGAACAGGATGAACCGTGGCCTAGATACTGACCGCTTTTAGGAACCATCCTCGAAGACCGATACTGCGCCTTTTGGCGACAGTCGGAGCGGTTACGCCCCCGAAGGCAACATCTTCGATGAAGATGGCAACCCTTACTTTGATGAAGGGCCAATCGACTGGAACAAGGTCTCTTGGAAATATCAGAATGGCGAGGCGGGCCTTTCAGATGAAGTACTGAAACGAGACAAACAACGGAGGACCGCAGTTCCAGACCAGCAACAGACTAGCAAGTATGACCTGAGGCCTCGCCGCCAGAGGTAGGGACGATTCGTCCGCAGCTTAGATCAAGTCCACGCAAACATAATCGACTGCGTTGGAGGTTCGTGAAATGGGTCATTCTGCAAAGCCAAGTACCGCAGGAAAAAACAATGAAAGGCGTTCCATCTGTCTTTTCTTCGATCTGTACAACGCTCTTTCCCATTAAGTAGTAATAGAGAGAACACAAGGAACAGGTTCGCAGCCACGTAACGGCCCCAAATACCACAATATCATGCCTTACTTGACAGAACACAACCGTTGTCAGATTAGATCAAGTAATTCAACCATCATCGACCGCATCGTAGACCCAACATCAGCAATCCCACTACAGCCGCTCGACGCCCCATCAAAACCATCAGAGACGCCCAAAAAGAACCTCGAGGCTTCAATCACAGCGATCTCGCTCCTGTGTAGTAGAACCACCTCTATCGTGTCGACACAGTCATCAAGCGCCTGTGCTATCATCATTCAACAGTTATGTGTGTGTGTGTGTGTGTGTGTGTGTGTTGATAGAAAGGGAGTCACAGTGATCGGCATCGTTTCTTCCTTCTTAGCGCGCTAAAAGATGATTACGCGACAGTGGGGCGAGTCACAACAATCAGAAAAAAGGAGTGAGGAGGATAAAACCGACTGCGTCCCCCGCTCGGAAATCCTGCTAAAGCGGGTTTGAGTTTTCATAATTATATGCAAACACCCTCGCCCCAACTAAGGTACCTACAGTAAGGTACCTTTACTTTTCATTTGCATAAATCCAGGTACTTTCCTCGGTTAGGGTTTGAGCATTTGATATTGAGGTGATTATCGTTGGGTTTTACAGACAGGCCATTCACAAGCTTGGAGGTTCATGCACACCGCTTATTAGCTCGCTTACACGACCTACCGTTATTCCGGAGTCGAACATTCACAATGGATGAACCCGACAGCACCTACGCACCCCAATCACCAGACCTATCAGCATACCATTCCTCATACGCGGTCCCAGAACAACAAACACCCCCCTCATACTACCCGCACCACCAAGAGTCACCTTACCAACAACAACAATACCTCCTACAACAACAACAACCAAGCCCATACGAATATCCGCAATTCGACAATCAAATACCACAACAACCCTCTTACCAAGAGTCACCGAGCGCAATGCCCGCCAAAAACGGACAAACAAAAAGTGAACACAATGACGGGAATTGGGCGCCTGGAACTGGCCCATCAACGGGCAAAGGAAGGAGATCAAAGAAAGCGAAGCTCGAACAGGAAGATTATGGCGCTGGAGGAAAATTGGCGCCGGGAGTGGAAGAAGGAATCGAAGTAAAGACGAAATTCCCCGTCGCGAGGATCAAGCGTATCATGCAAGCCGACGAAGACGTGGGCAAAGTCGCACAAGTGACGCCAACCGCAGTTTGTAAGTTGCCACTTCCCAAAGACTCGAAATAAATTGCCCTTTTGCTGCCCATGTCAGAGATCAGCAAGCTAACAGAACCCCCCCCCCCCTCGCCACAACAGCCAAAGCCCTTGAACTCTTCATGATCTCCGTCGTTACCAAAGCCGCCAACGAAGCCAAAGCCAAATCCTCGAAACGCGTCACGGCCGCGCACCTAAAAGCCGCCGTGCAGAAAGACGAACAGCTGGATTTTTTGGCGGAGATTATCAGCAAGGTGCCGGATGCGCCGGCGCCGAAAGTCAAAGAAGAGGCGGCCGATAGCGAGGAGGGTGGTGGTGGGGAGGCAGGCAAAAAGAAGAAAGCGGTGGGGAGGAGGAAGAGGGAAGGGGAGGAGTGAAGGAAGGAGATTTGGTGGTTGAGCATCGAGGGGTCCCTCGCGCATTTGGGTGCGGGCGGCATCGGGAGAGGCGTACTGTGATGGCTGGAACCAGAGGTTTCATGGATTTGTGACATGGAAACCCATCATAATCAAAGCTTTAATCACAACTGTTCTGAGATCATACTTCGCGCGTGTTTTCGCGCCGTGGGTTGCTTGATCACAAAAAAACCGAGCGGGTTTCGCGATCGAAAAGACGTGCGCCAGGATCGCACTAAGCCTTACGAGTACCTGAATCATCACGTGACGAAGATCCAGATTGGGCATGCCGGTAAAAGGTCTTCCAATAACTCACAGCCCCCAACTGAAAAGCTCGTTAGATTTCGAAGAGGAAGTTTTGCTATGCACGCATCCGTCGACCAACCTCCCCCCCGCCTTCTTCCAAAACACTAAATCCTCTCCATCCACTCTTCCTCAACTCCACCTTTTCAAATGCCACCGTCGCCCACCCCCACAACACACCCGTATCGCCCACGCATTAACCCTGCCAAACTCCTGCCCCCCCTTTTCCCCGCCCACCCGTTAAAGAGATCAAGAACTCGCGTTCCCCGCTAATCTGAATGATGGACGCGTTTGGTTACCTCGTTGTAAAGTATGTAATAAACGGACAGACAAACGAGATTGGATTTTCCGGAAAGATGTGTGGTGCGGTGCGGCGGCGGAAGAAACGGAGGGAGGATGAGTGGGAGGGGGGGGGGGAGGGCTAGGTAGGGGGTGGAGGTGTGATTGTTAGAGAGAGGACTTGCTGGTGGTTAAGGTAGGTGGGGGGAGAGGCTTTGTAGATGATGGGGAAGGGACGTGTTGAGACGGTGGATGGATTTTATTTTTTCGGGTTCTGAAAGTGAACTTGTGGAATATGTATGTATACTTGTGCTATGGTAGGTTAATCATGGCCTTTGAAGATTAGGCAGTAAAGACAGGATCTGTAGGATAGGAACGTCATGGCTGCTACTTGGAACATACAGCTCTGGGGATCGATCCAAGGCTTTTGTACGATCGTGTCTTAGCCTAGGTTAAATATACGGAGTTGATGTGTGGACCTGGCCGAGAATGCCATTCTGCTATTCTCGGAGGGACTTGAAGCTTTGATCTTTGATGAAGCCTGGGGGTGGGTGTTTCAGTCCCTCAGTGAACAAAGTCACTTCTGTCGTCCTGTATGAAGCACTAAGCATGGGTTTGTTGGCGGTCATCTATCAAATGAACAGAATGGATGGGTTGAGGATATCCAGAACCTTTTCATTGGTATGGTGAACCAGCAACAACAGGTTGGTCGATTTTACCTGTAGAGTAAAACTCGAGGATGTTTTTGTTTTGCGCACAGGCATATTCTACTGTTCCTTTCATTGACTCCATCGAAAGTCTTAATATGGCTATACAGGGCTGGTCAAGGGGCTTCCATCATAGTAATGTCAAGTTGACTTTGCGACCGGCTCCTGCTTGGGGTGGGGTTGTCTGTCTGATGGTGAAACGTTTCGAACGACTTTAGGCAGTCATGCCAAGTCGCCACACGATACTTCCCCTAAGATGGTATCTCCACTTCTCCAGGTCCATGATCAATCCTGCAGCAACAAAAGCAATGTCGAGGTAGATTGAGATGGCAGTTCAGGAGAGACAGGAGGTAGCGCAGCCGGTCTGTTTGGGTTTATGCTCGCATTGGAGGCACTTGTTGGTTTTGCAATTCGCTGACGCTGAAGTTCGTGTTTCTGCATTAGTGTTCTTAAAGTACGTTAAGCGATGACTGAGGTAGTACACCTCGCTCGAAGGCTACGTTTATGAGTAACATATCTCGTGATTGCTTCGTCTTCAGAGTCGACTTGTCTCAAGTCAGATACCAAACGTTGTGCAACTTGTGCTTGGGACAGAAGAGCCACTTTTAGAATCCGTAGGTGGATGAGTGCAGTGCCGGAAGCTTTCCGAACGTTTGCTGTCGGCTTCCTGCATTTCCTTTCCGCCACTCTGGCAATTAACCCCCTCGGAGATTTCATGCATGCCAAGGTCTTTGCTTTTCCAACAGCATTTTTTCCAAGGATGCAGTCGCAAACCGAATTTCGTATAGACCAGATTAGAAGTTACAATAGCCTCCGATAAGGCGACGAGAAAATTGCATCCAGAAAATCCTTGCAAAAGTGCTTAAACAATCCATGGCTAATTTCCTTCACCGTAACGCCTGCAAAATATCCGGAATCATAACAAGCTGTCTACTTCGCCAGGTGGTACTGGCTCTGCAGCTCAGCTACTGGCTGTGGGCTTGAATGTATGTCAGTAGAAGACACAGAGTAGAGTCGGTCATGAGTACATTATGAGACTTACGTTTTTGTGTCCAGGTTATCCATAAGATTGTTTGGTGGGGGCGGAGAAGTGTACCGATGAGAACCATCATAGGCAGTAATATCGCTGTAAGGGCTTGCAGGCCTGTAGCTCTCCAATGGCGGGGAGGATAATTCAGCCACCTCAGATTGTTCGGGGTTTTTCGGGTACGGTGGAGCAGCTTGTCCACCGAAATCTCCGAATCTCGCGTCGCCGGGACTGTATGGCATGGATGAAGTTTGTGGTGAGAAAGGGCTGTGGTGAGCTGCCATCATATCTGATCCGGGAGGCTGTTGGTGATGGTCGCGCTTTAGAAACTGGATCATGGTCCTGTGACGGCCGAAAAAGTAGAGAAGAGTGCCAATCAGCCCTAGAATGACGACAGCGCCAATCACGATACCTGCAATGGCACCCGATGAAAGCTTGCTCCCATGATCGGGTACCGCACTTTGAGATGTTGTGGCTGCGGTAGGGGCTGTTGAGCTAGGCGAGAGTGTACTTGAAGGCATCGAGCTTGACACTTCCGCCGATGGGAGACTTTCCCCTGGAGCAACCATATACGGGGCTTGCTTGGCCTTCTGGGCTTGCGTGGAAAAGGTGAAAGTGGCGTTCTAGGTATGTTAGTGATGAACCTGTAACCCACAGTAGTCACTGCTTACGGGATTTATGACCCCAACCATGCCGAAATTTTGACATGACCCCGGAGCCGCGCAATAGAAAAACACCGGACTTGTATCATTGACCGTCAGGTTCCACGCTGGTGGCTACGGATTCCCAATGAGTAAATTTATATCGCTCAATACTAGACGCTCACACTTACATTGCTGAGAATTGTGTTTACCGGAAAGAAGCCGGACCAGAAGCCGACCTTATTCGCTCCAGTGTCTTCGTATGGGAGGCATGGTATTTGATACTCGGCGCGAGCAACCGAGTGATTCGGTGGGAAGAATTGGAATTCTTTTCGAGGTTAGGTACTACTTAATCAAATAAGTCCATGTGGGACCATTCTTACGAATGATGTCGCCGACAACAGCTTCGATAGTGCTCGGATCAAATTGGTTGACTGCCTGATGCCATTGTCTTTCAGTACTAATCATGCTGATGCGCTGCCAAAATGTAGGAAGAGAATATCCCCTTTACCTTTCCTACAGACACCGTATGCACCTGGATTGTGCTGGTCGAAGACGAATTTGCTGAGCTTGTCGCAGATGGTGCACTCTCGCTCGTGACCGTTTGCGAATATCCCAATTGGGACGAAACAGCAAGACAAAGTAGGCTTGCGATGAAGAACATTTTCATATGATTATTGTCCGAATGCCGCCTTGAATTGAAGGTGTCAAGATTACGGAAAGAGAAGAGAGAACGGAGGAAGAGAGATTATTTCCCGCCTTTCGACACCTGTTGTGAGAGGCAATATTCCGTAGCAGTATTCCAACCTATGTGCAATGCGGCAAACAAGAATCATAAGCATTTTTGATAGGCTGCGCCAAAGGGATTGACCAACGCCACCGGACGCCCTAATTTTGGGGACAGGCAGGCCTAAGGCCTTTTGCAGATTCATTTAATACCTTATCATTATTGCTCAGCTCCAACTCGTACACATGCGGAACTGTGCATACATAGTAGTGCCACCGTAAGCACTAAAGCATTGAGCCACCAGACGGATGCTACCGTACGCCGTACGTAGCACCACCCCATTTCAGAGGTGTCGTCCTACCAGGCCTTCTTACCAGAATAAAGTGATGTGCACCTGGGGTTGTCCTTGTGAAGGTTTTTGGTGAGAAGAAGCAAAACGAAGTCAGCCTCAAGTAGCTAGCTCTAGGAGGCTCGGTAAGCTGGATGTCAAGATCGACTAGAATGACTAGCGCGATCGGGTGAAATTGCCTAAACCTCAATTTCACCCTGAGAGCAGATCATAGAGACTACCTTATGACGGTACATTATTATTATACATATCCATAGCCTCCACTAAAGCCCGTCCCTCGCTTAACGAGCTTAGTGGGGGCAGAGGATAAGCTAACCAGAACACTGTGATACCCATACAGTACCTTACCATCAGCAAAACACGACGATGTATCTTCCGAAGAACACAATACACCTCGCTTTACGAGTGTGTCTGCCAATTCATTTCTTCAAAGTCCTTTCGATCCTTTGTCGCCAGTCCAAGGACTCGGTAACGGTCCTACCACATACCATCTCCTGCTCCGAGGCTTGTGTACAATGCCTAATTGTCATGTTCAGTACTCACCCATATCAGCATCCTGCGGGCCCAGTCTCCCCACTTCCTCCATTTCTCTCACTCACCCCTCCACCTTCCCACTCGTAGCGACCCATCCCATCCTTAACCCCTTGCCACTACTTTCTGCACTACTTCTACCACGCTGTTTTGTTTTCGCCACAGCTATTGTGTTTCGCGGACGATGCTTGGAATGAGGATGAGATATGAGGATGGGAGGGAAGGGAAAAAGAGATTTTGCCCATTCGTCCCTACGACCTTCAGCAATTCTAGAAACTTGGCTATGCAATGTCTAGCTCCCATTCATGGTCTATGGACACACCTATATACTTTTCTATACCTCACCATCCTCCTCCGCATGAACTCAGCGTGGGTATCATTCTCATCTTGTGACTTTTCTTCTCTCCATGTTGTTCCATCCAAACCGTGCGAGCATGATCGCTATACCCAATCGTCGTGTACAGGGGTTTTTACGCGAGCTCTAGCAATCTTCAGTCTCCTCTCCAAAACCTCCAAGGCTGCGGGTCTTTTTCGTACCGCTCTTCAAGTGTCTCTCCACACCCATCGTCGCCACCTGTCCCCACCTCCCATCCTATGTTACCACTCACTGCTGTACGTGCACCCCAGTCGCCCTCCTTACCGAAAGTTCTTCCTCGCTGGATGCAAGGGGCTTTGCGGCTTTTTGTCCTAGAGGACTTTCCGTCAAGCTGATTAGTTCCGCCAGCATTTTATCTCGTGTTGTGCGTGTGAGTTCCTCGACGTCGGCGGAGATGAGGCACTTGGTGGGGATTGGAGGGAGGACTGTGGGGTTCATTAGCACACGTATCGGATCAATATACTACATAGCTCCTATAGACCAGGTTTGATACGTACTTTTCAAGGGTATCCTGCCGCCCCTAAACCTCCTTTGCCCTATATCCAATACCCCAGAATAATTCCCACATACTACTGGTACGATATCCACACCCGCCTTGACCGCCAAATGAAACGCCCCCTTCTTGAATGCTCCCAACTCGGGTCCCCTGGCATAACTCCTCGTGCCTTCTGGGAAGATGAACACACATTGTCTATGTCTGTTCATTTCTTCCGCGGCGCCTTCAAAGGCCTTGATCGCTCCCACCTTGTCTCCGCGGTCAATAAAGACGGTGCCGGAGAGGGCCATGAACCAGCCAAGGAAGGGGATTTTTTTGAGGCTTGATTTTGCAGTCACGGAACAATAAGGTGGGAATACTGTGCCGAGGACGAGCACGTCAAGCTCAGATTGATGGTTGCCAATGATAACACATGGTCTTGTGCTCAGGTATTGCTCGCCCTCCACAATCTCAAAGCGTACGCCGGTAGCAACAAGCATGGCATATTTAAAAGCCCGAGCAACAAGATACTGAGCTAAACGATGGCGGCCAACGAGACGCAGGAGGATAGAGACGACGACGCCGTAGGAGGCGCATAGGAGGAGGGCGGCGTAGGAGGTTAAGCAGCGGGCGTAGAAGGATGCGGGTTGGTAGCCGAGGTTTGAGAGGGAGAAGAGGGCGGAGGTAAGGCCGGTATAGAAAATTAGCATGCGGAAGAGGAAGAGGAGGATGGTATGCATGTTAATTAATGTTAGTAGGGCTCGAGTTTGTTTGAGTGAAGGAGGATTGAAGAGGGTTGAAGAGGGAGAAAAGTATTCGTGACGCAGGTTTCTGCAGCTCTCGGCGTCTTGGACGAGGTATATGTAGCGGGTTTGGGGCGGAATATCTGTTACGAGCGTATGATCATGTTCATATCATTATAGGAATAGGATTTGAAGATGAGAGAAGAGAGTTGGTAGGTGTGACAAGGTATTGTCACACGCACAAATTTCGTGGTTGAAGGGTGGTCATGGGCAAAGTCAGGTCACAGTCTAGGATCGCCTACCTATCGAGTAGCTGAGCACAAACACGAAAAGGAGTGGATTATGGGGCCACGACAATAATCAACAGGGCCCATAGCTCGATTAATATTGGCGCTTTCTCCCAAGTAAAAACTCCTGAAATCTTCATTTGCACAATGCCTTCTATTGAGATATGGAATGAGGAAAATCAGGATGTACAGGCTTCTGTGCATACGCTGTTATGCACAAAATGAGCACCCACTGCGTTTCCCTCTTAATAATATTACACTCCTTCACGCTCCTGTCAAATACCTCAAAGTCTCTTCTCTCTCTTCCACAGGTAACATCTCCAAAACTTGCTTGATCCCCTTGAGCCCTCCCTCCTTGTTGCTCCTCAAGAGGGCTGCAATATCAAAAGCGACCCCTTCTGACCTCAAAGCTTCTACCTTGGTATGTACGACCTTTTTGTTCTCTTCATACCACATTGCCACAGCGCGATCATTGTTGTCGAAATTGTCGAGACCTGTCCACGCACTCAGGTTTCCCAAGCTGGTTGCTCGAGATATCGGACCCTTCACGGAAGTCGCAGCCATTTTCTTCAGGATGGACTCCTCGTTGAGACGGCGGCGAAGGCGCCAGTAGAAGAAACGACGGGCATTCTTCCACTGAAGTGGCTGGCGGATGGTATTCTTTGCTTTCATCCTACCTGAACGGTCATGGAGGTCGGCGAATTGAAGCGCGATCTGCAAGTAGACAGGCAATAAGAGTTGTTCTCGCTCAGTCATCTTCACCTTTATGTCGCTCTGTTTGTCTTGTGGCAAAGACTTGTCGGCTATCTGGCGCTTCAGCTCGGCGTAAGTGGGGTCGAGGCGAGCCATTGTCTCGAGCTGCTTGTCACGACGGTACTTGATATTCACTATGCCCTCTGGTTCAAGAACGCCACCACGAGCATCTTCATCGGCGTACATCTCCATGCGATCTGGATTGATTGTAGGGTCCACAACGACCTAGAAATTGTTAGCAAACACCATTGTTTTCAAATAGCGCTATAAGAATTACCCATGATCCACCACGAAGCTCGCCGAATGGTGGAATGTACACAAACACAGGCTGCTCATATTTCACAAGGGCGTCGACAATGTACGATCCGTACTTGAGCACTTCATTGTACATATCACGCTGGCCTCCTGAAAACCCTCGCCAGTTGGCCAGAATCATCAACGGTAGCTGCTCTCCATTGTTGAAATCGTTGATAGCCTGAGCTGTTTTGAAAGCAGAATTAGGGTACCAAACTCCACCAGCCTCGTTGGTGATTGTCTCTATTGAGTCCGGATTGGCAGGATCTGCTGGTGTTACGTTCTCGACCGAGCGTGTTTCAACAGCAATGACACCGATAGGAATTCCTCCCAAACGAGCACGCCCAACCACGACAGTCCTGGCCCATCCACCGAGTGATTCTTGGAAGGAGTCCTTATCGAACAAACCAGAAAGGAAACCCTCCTCATCCTCCTTGCCTGCAACGAGCCATCGGACGTCGTAAGCTTGTTTTGGTGGAGGATAGTAGGTAATGGTGCGGTCCCATGTATCCGTGCTTACACCAATCGGTATTGGGCTGTTCTTCTTGTCTGGGACAAATGACATCCAGTCGACAATCTTGGACACTCCTTCGAAATCGTCGTTGGCTGTCATATGCGATACACCGTTTCTGTACATAATCTGCGTTCCCCCAAGCTGGAGATTTGACGTGTATACCTCACGTCCCAAGAGTTTGTTAATAGCAGCAGCACCAGTCAGAATGATTGGTTGACCTTCGATTTGTATGGCTCTCTGACCAAGACGGACGAGATATGCACCAATACCTATGCCACATAAGTTAAAGGATCGCACGTTATGTATTGCGGTACTTACCAACTGATCGACAAGTAACCAAAGTGATCGTAAAGATATCCTCGTACGCTTTCGAAGTGGCGCCAGCAATAAGACCGGATCCCTTGAGACATTCGACACCCAATCCGTCCTCGGCACCAATGATGCTGACTATCTTGTGCCTCTCCTCGCCATCATCCACGATTTGCTCGGTCATGACGTCTTTTGCTTTCCCACCTTCGAACCTCTCCTTCTTCTCTTTTGTGAGATACAGATATTTGAAACCGGCTTCCGGCTTCGTAGGGTCGTTCCAAGCAGCAGAGAAGTGGGGTATAATATCTTCAGCCATACCAATGCGAGCACCTGAGTTTGCTGATAGGTATATCCTGGGAATACCTAACCTACGGGCGAGTTCTGTACATTTGAAGAAGAACTTATCTTCAGTAGGGCCGAAGGAGCCAATCTTGAAGGTGATATCGTTTGCGACAATGATAAACCTCCTTCCTTTCGGATACTCAGGAGTCTTAGCTGTGACAATCCACCCAACCATACCATGTGTGTTAGTCCCAGGCTCACGAGAGACTTCCGCCAATTCATCATGTTCGTCAAGCACCAACTCACTGTAGTCCATGCATTCGCCAGTTGGCGGTTGCTTGGATGCCAGAGATGAGTGTTTCGCAACAGCTTTCGTCCATGCATTTTGGAAGGCTTGCCGGAATAATTCAGGGAAATCATAGACAAACTGAGTACCCATTAGATGTGCTTTGTATCTCTTTGGTTGTAACCATTCCTTGGTCGGGTAGGGCGTTGACACAGGTCTCAAGTGCATAGCTCCGATCCTTGTGGTGCCGCCAATACTATGGAACAGCCATTCGCCGCCCTTCTCAGACTTCTTTTCCGCGTACATTTCGACTTGAATGACGAAACCTGAAGTATTGGTAATGACAACACGCAAAGGGTAGGGTAAGCCTGTGCCAGGCTCTGTACATATAATACGAATCTCTGCGCCCGTTACCCGCAACCTCCACGCTCGTCGCCCGAAACGGTCCAGGAAGCCTGCAAGGGCCTCTTCGACCTCTTGGGGCTGTAGTGGAAAGACAGGAGAGAAATTGATGAAAATATGATTCAAGTCCGAGTTGTTGTTGCCTATAATCTCCATAGCATCCAGGATGTCATTCATGAGTCTATCAGCTTCTGAAGTTAGGTACTCGACAGTAGGAATTTCATCGCGTAAGCGACCAGGCCGCACAACTGCACGAGTAAAGTATCTCTTGTCGATCGCCTTGTCGCTATCCGAACCTTTGCCAAATGCTTCGTAGATATGGATGTTCCTATTTTCCGTAAAGACGGGCTTGATACGGAATTTTGATAATCTGCCAAGTTCAAGCTGGAAAGCAAGAGCAGGCTCGATGTGACGAATACTGTCGTCCTCCTGATATGTTGGCCCTCGGAAGGTAAAGTAACCTGGATAGGTACCATCTTTGTGCCCACAGATAAATGTAAGTCTTCGTACTCTACGAGCAAGAAGCTCTTCTTTGTACTCATTGACAATTCCCGTGATCCTATCCAGGATCTCGGTGTCGTCAAAAGACTCGGCGTCTCGGATGGCAACGTTACAAACACCAGTGAGTTCCTCCTGCGGTTCACGTTTGGGAGATGGCATCCTACGCTTCTGAGTAGATGTAAGCTCAGGCATCGTCCCATTCTGGGAATCTTTCTTTGGATCGGCCAGAGGGAATGTTTCCAGAGCTCGCATAAGGTACTCTTCGGCTTCATCAAGGTATTGCACTGGTACAATCACACCTTTGCGCATAGGTTCATCGACGCCCCTACGGATTAAGTAGGACATGTCGCTGATGGAGCTGATACGTTTAAAAGGGTCGCCTTCTGCTGTGGGAGTGGCGGGTGTGGAGGGATAGGAAGATGTAACAGGCATACCAAATTCCGATTGGCCAACCTTGCGAAGTAAGAAGTCCCAAGAAACAATATAGGGCGGTTCGTAATCATTGTGGTACTCAATACCTTTGAGAGAGTATGCTCGGTAGGCACGACGTATGTAGACCTCAAGGGCTGCTAATGACACCCACGGATCCGAATGACCAAAGAATTTTGGAAGAACGTCAAAGACTGTGTATTTGGAATCTACAACCTCTCGAAGCACATCAAGATCCGGTTCTCGATGGTCCCATCCAGTCTCACCGTATCTCGATTCCACTACGGATGACCGCAATATGTGTTCCATCTGCGCTTCACGCTCCTCAAGAGATGGCAGTGCGCACTGTATCAGGATTTCTCGGGCTTTGAGAGTAGCCTTGGCAGTTTGCCTTGATTCCAGTTCCGTAAGCTTTCGCAACGAGGGTCTGAAGTACTTGGCCACGTTGCCGGCGTTTGGTCGATTGGGTCTGTACATCTCCAGTATTGCAAGGATGAGATTGTTCTTGGCTCCAATCCTAGTGTGTGAGAGCACTGTTTGAACGACTCTCGAGACATCGTCTTTATTCTCATCTCGTAGTTTGAGTATCACGTCTTCGTCTCTATTATTGCGGCCTGAGAAAAGCTTCTCGACGTTATAGTATTGGTCGATCAGATCACAGAAAACTCGGAATTCATGAACCTTCAACCCTTCGGTGTAACGTTCCATCACCTCGATGAGAGGGGCAACAGTAGATTTTAACACAGAAGCATCAGCAGGGCTTACATTCTCCTCAAGGAACCTCGACAGAGTCTTGATCAACTGCTTCGCAGGAAATTCGGTCTTCCTAGTCCTTGATCTCTCGACAATTTGTGTGAATGCTGTGTCAAGCTTGTTGGGCATCCTGGCATGTAGAGCAGAGAATTGAGCATTCCATTCGCCATACGGTAATTCAGGGTCCCTGAGCACTTCGATCAGTTCGTTTAGCGTCGAAGCCATGATGACTTGGTTGTCAAAACCTTGGAGGATGTTTTGCAAGATGCTGTACCGTAATGCGAATCGCTGGGGCGGCTTGTTACCTACGACCTGCGGTGGACCAAGAGCAGGAAGCTGTCCAGAAAAGGGCTGTGCATGCTTTACCCTTGAAGGGTCGTCTAAAGCGAGAATACCCAGGATATCTCCCGCTTCTAGAGTAGCTCCAGGCTGCTTGATGAGCTGGACGACGCCTTCCTCCTGCGTAATCAGAGGCATGTACATCTTCATCACTTCGACTTCGGCAAATGTTTGTCCAGCCTTAACATGCTCCCCATTCTCAACTGTGAATTTGACAAGTTTCCCTGGGCTGGGGGTGCGTAGCTGAGTCGGATCATTCTCTTGTTCCAGTAAGCAAGTCTTGCTGTCAACGCTGACGCGAGTAGCGCCAACTTCCTCTTTCCAGTAGACGTTGTGACTCCGTCCACTCAGCAAGAGCAAAAGGCCGCCGTCAGCGAGCGCTCGTACACCGACTGCACACTTTGACCCGTTGATAAATAAATGGTAGCTGTCTAGACTAGAACGGGTGGCGGTAAATTTATACCTCACGCCTTCATAGATGAAGTCGACTGGAAAAACAGTCTTAAGTACATCCTTCGAAGGTACCTGACCCTTTTCCAGACTTGCTCTGTACTCGTTTATGCAACCTTCGCTGGCGACGTGGGCCTTGGTCACGGCACCGCATACCACGGCTAACATGGGGTCTGGCCTTTCCGCAGTCAACCTATTCGAGATCAATTCATCAAGCCACCCAGTTGTGATTGTATTGTTTTCAAAAGCAGGTGTCTCAAGCAGCCTGATGAGATATTCAACCGTCGTACGGAAGTCGCCACGAATGCTTAGCTCTTTCAATGCCACAACCATGTGTTTCCGGGACGCAGAGCGATTTTCGCCATAAGCGAAAATATGGCCGAACTGGCTGTCCGAGAAGCTGTGGATGCCTCCTTGCGTTCCGACAGAGAAATATCCCCAAACGTTGGAGCTACTTCGGAAATTCAATTCGTGCATCATTCCACTCGAAGGTTTGAATCCTTCCCCTGGGTCTTCGGAAGTGATACGACATGCTGTAGTGTGTCCTTTGGGTGTTGGTCGCCGCTGAGACTGAATGCTGTCTTCCTTGTCAAAGTTGAAGTCAATCTCGGAAGATGAAGATGGGTCTGCACCATACAGGATACGAATGTCTTTAATGCGATGGAGCGGTATTCCCATGGCAATCTGCAGTTGGGCTGCAGGCAAGTTGACGCCGCTGACCATCTCCGTTGTGGGATGCTCAACCTGTAATCTGGGATTCAACTCAAGAAAATAGAATTTGTCCTCTGCGTGAGAGTAGAGATACTCCACTGTCCCAGCCGAGACGTAACCGACGAGTCTTCCCAGCCGAACCGCAGCTTTCTCCATCGCCGCAAATGTTGCAGGCTTTGCGATCGTAACGGGCGCTTCTTCGATAATCTTCTGATGCCTCCGCTGGACAGAGCAATCTCTACCAAAAAGCGAAATATTGTTGCCATATTCGTCTGCCAAGAGTTGGACCTCCAAGTGCCTCGCGTTCCCGGCGAGCTTCATTATAAATATAGGGGATCCTGGCACTTCGCTCGCAGCAGCATTGTATAGAGATGCAAAGTTTTCTTCGCCTTCGACTTTTCGAATACCCTTGCCTCCTCCACCTTCTGAGGCTTTCACCATTACAGGAAAGCCAATCTGGCGGGCCTTTTCTAGACCTTCTTTCGGAGAATGTGTACAGCCCTTATCGTAAACATCGTCATCAACCGTTACAATGCCCTCTGAATCAAGCCGTACTTGATCAACCCCTTCACCTGACCAAGGTATACATGGAACTTTGGCGTGTTGCGCGACTATCGTAGAGGAGATTTTGTCACCGAGGGACCGCATTGCAGAGCCTGGAGGCCCTATGAAGATGATCTTCTTCGGTGACGCTGCCAATGATTCTGGCAATGTCGGATTTTCTGAAGCATGTCCCCTGTACTGGTATTAGCAGTCCGCAATCAAGCAATATTTGATACCAAATGGTACGCACCATCCTGCCCATACCGCATGTACGTTCATCCGCTCAGCAATGTCCACAATCAGCTCGACGTTGGCATAGTTGTTATTATTCGTGCCTCCAGGGACCTGTGAGCCATAGAATCAGCAACGAGCCTTCAGCTGCAATTAGATGCACATACCTCGACATACTGATCTGCCATTCGGATGTAGTCGGCGTTGGCCTTCAAATCCTCCGGTGTCGCCATCACCGTAAACTGGATCGCTCGCTCGTCTAGAAATGTGTCATAGGCCCATTTCCGTACTGATCTAATTTCTTTGACTGCTGCAATTCCGTTATTGGCGATAAGGACCTATTCCGAAGCGTCGGTTAATGAAGCTCGACTTTCTTCTGTTTTCCGTAAACTCACCGAAGTAATGACTGTGTGACCATCATTGCTAGCAATAAAGTCTTTGACGGACCCTGCTGGGGCAGCTGCAAGGTGATTACCGCCTATGAAATGAGCAGGGAGCTTATGTTTTGCTGCGTAGGAACTAATAATCTTTACTGGGCCATTCGTTTGATGGGCAGTGTCATTAACTTGCGGCGTCCCATTTGGCTGCGAGCGAGCCATCTTGAGAATCGTTACGCTCGATTCCGAGCAGTATATGGGCGACAGCTAAGAGGAGCGAATGTGCTGAGGAGGAACTTATTCCGTCCGTTCGGATAAGGCTCAGCAACGATATGTTCCCTGGTAGTACTTGCTCGTAGGAGTAAGTACTGATAGGAGAATGAAGTTCGATGTGGTTATGAAGGAAGATGAGCGTAGTGAGGTAAGGTAGGTGTGGTAGCGAGTGTTATGCTCTGGGGACGGTCAGCTAGAAAAGCTTCAACACAGCTTCCGAAGCTGTTGAGTCGCGATAAGACACTAGCGGATGATCCTGGCATAGATAAAATACCGGGTACGGAGTGCTACATACTCTATTCCGTATCCGTCGCTCACCGAAAAGTGTCAGATTGGGGATTGCATATGCACGTCGGTGTTTCTCAGTATTATCAAGAATTTTCTTGTTGGGTCTTCAATAATCTTTTCATCGTCAGAGCCCACGAGCAAGAATGTGGGGAGATGGAGATACCCGGCCGACACATCCCTGCGTGTTGGGCGGATAGCAACGAGATTGCCGCATGGATGTCTACACTTGCACGTGACTCGGCGAATAAAGTCGGTCATCTCTAAGAATCTGGCTATCATATCATGATATAACCAAGGCCAGATATCGAATATTCAAATGGTTTCTGCACATTGATATTTAAGGTGGCGTACTGGGTAGCGCTTTCTCATATCGAGATACTGGACGAATACTCTTGCTCCATTCGACTGCAAAACCAAGATCACCGATCATACAGAAATGGGTGTGGCGGTCCAGTGCCTTTGTTATTACAACGACAGCTGGATACCAGAGTTGAGCATTAAGTGAAGCGGTGCGATTCGAGAAGCGGACTCCTGTCTTGCCTGGCTAGCATTGGAACTCGAAAATAAGTAGATGTTCTCCAACGGTTAAAATAGAGAGAAAACAAGTACATAGAAAAAGTCTGTGGGTTTCTATTCGCAGCATGAGGTAGCCTGGCAAAGTGTATATGCTATGTGCAAAGTATCATGGAGAATCTATCCATGTGGGGAGTCGCAATACAAGAACAGCGCCCAAGCCAGAAATTGTCAATCTTCCACTTCGCCATGTCAGCGAATAGCCAACACTGATGTTAGCAAATGCCAGTATGTTATGATTCTTCCGCCTACTTCCATCTCCAGCCGCTAGACATCAATTTTTACACGTAAAGATCTGAGATCCAGTCCACATTTAAGAGAGGATACTTATACAAAATTAAGGAACAGTATATTCAAATTTTGATTTATATTTCTTCCTTTATATGCTGTGTTGGCCTGCCTTGCTCATTGCCACCGCCATATTCCATAGGCCGAGCTTCCACTATATTCACATTCGCTATCCCTGTCTGCGGCCCTGTGAAGTGTTTCCGACCCGTTGTGATCCAGGTGACTGCACTTATAAACGCAATGACGCCAATGGCCGCGCTCGTATAGTTCATATCATCTTTATTTACTGGATTGAGGGTCGGGAAGTTGAAGGTGATTGACGTAAATAGGAGGAAGATGAAACCGATGATATTAAGAACCACCCCCCATTTCCCCAACGTGTAAGGGCCCGGCAGGACTTTGGCGTGGCCGGTGAAGCGAGCTAGAATACGGACGAGCAGAGGCATGGCGTACGAAAGATCTGCAAATTGTATAAGTAAGTGAATCCGGGTGGAGGATGAAATTTGTCTCACAGAAGCCTTCTGTAGCTATGGATATCACGGTGTTAAATCCCGTCACAGTGCCGAAATAGATCGAGTTCAGTGCCATTTGTACTCCACAAGCGAGGAGAATGGCGTATACGGGGACTTGACGCTTTGGCTCGACTTTCGCGAACACTTTTGAGAAAGGTAGACCATGATCGCGAGCGAAGGCATATAAACTTCTTGAACCCTCGGCGATTAATGCATTCGCGCAAACCAAAACAATGACAACGATCAACGAAGATAGAAAACAAGCGCCAACTACAGACTGCGTGGAGTCATAGAATATCTGGATAAGAGGCACCCCCGTGGTAGATTGAGCCGTCTTCGTGACATCTCCAATACAGAAGCAGATGGCAATAAGGAAAACGAAACCAGTTACGGCGCCAATATAGACCGACATAATAATCGCTCGGGGTGCTTCTTTAGTGGCATTTTTCAGCTCTTCGGTCATGTGAGCGGGCGCGTCATAACAGCACATGCCAAAAGAGCTCTGTAGCAGCCCCAGAATTGCGGCGAACCCCGTACTAAATCCTGTGAAGTTCTGAAAGTCATGGAAGACAAAGCTGGCCGGCTGCTTGTGGTTGTTAGAAGCAAGAATGACGATAACCACAACCACGAAAGACAGTATATTCCAGATCAGAACACCTCGCGAGATCCTATCTAGTAGATGCGGGCCGTAGATGTTAACAGCGGTGCCAAGGAGAGCGATGAGGTAGGCAAGTAGCACCGAGTGCCAGCGCTCGACAGTGTAACTAGGAAATGAGAGGTTCGCTTGACCAAGGATGAAGTTCGCCCCAATTTGGTTATTAGTTGCTCCCATGCTAAGAATTCCTATGCACATCCGTTAACTGAAGCTTAGGGCCTTTAACACATAGTTCATACCGGTGATCATGAACCATCCAGTGATCCACGACATTCCCCGTGCGACCTTTGGAGGCGCAAGCACCGCAACCCACGAATATTGACCGCCAGCCACTGGATAAGCAGAACACATTTCTGCCATCGAATACGCCACTGCAAGTGTCAAGATGCTGACGCCAATCCAGGAGTAAATCATCACCGGGGGACCCCCGGACTCAACGCCCACGATCAGGACTCCCCCCAATGCCGTCCAACTTGTCACAATGCTGAAGCTAAATCCAATCATGCCCAACAGGCCGAAGGAACGCTTTAACTCTTGCTGATAGCCCAGATTCTCCAGAACCGTCTCCTCCTGGACGTCATCATTAAAGACCTTTTTCTCAAGCGACATGTTGACCGTGGATGTGCTGAAAATTCACGTGTCGAAGAGGTCCAGAGAGGAAACTGGTCGACAATAAAAGGCACCGTGGGGTGTAGCCAGTACTAATGCTGCCTCTTCGCAGCGCGCATTAACCCTTGTAGAGGCTCGAATGATCTGGAACGTCATTCCAGGCTTTTCGATGACCTGTGATAACCATAACCATGTCAACATCACCTTGCTTATCTCGATAAAGTGATAGATAGCAGATGAAAACTCCACAAGTGCCGTTAGATGCAGGGACTTTATCTCCTTCCAGGACTGGATTGGTCTACCTCCGCACGTAAAATGTAGTACAGCGGCGGGAAGATTTAGATCACGTATGCCGACCCTACAGCTTGAAAGGCAGCCCGTTTCTATATCCGAATCAATCCGACGTGCCGATTAGCTTATAGAAGGGCGCAAAAACATGTCATCCATCTCTGTCCCAAATTGAGATTCGGAGAGGTCTATTTAGTACACGATCACATACCATACGGGCCCTCCTCTACGCCTGCATTACAACAGAATACTTATCGAAGCGGGAAATCTAACTTGAAATTTTTGGATGATCGAACCTCCTTACATATGCAATGCTCTCGGACGAAGAACAGAACCAGTAATACAGCACCAATTAACAACATGTGATTCTGGTATTCAAATTTGAAAAATGACTCTTGAGAAGATAATCGTGGTTTCGCAAAGGCAACTGCATGACGAAATCTTGACTAGCAGCGAGGGATGGGTGGCAATTGGACTTTCGAGATGGGCATTTACCTTCATAGAACTTCTAGGGTGCTCAACAGCTGCCAGGATAAAGTACTTGACTTAAGCACAACAGGAGCGACCAATCGCTATCGCCAGTGCAGCTCTCGCCATTGGGTTCTCTTGTCCATCACCAAAATTCAATATTCGCTGATCCTAACTTACCTGAAACTAATCAAGAGCAGAAGTAATCGAGCATAGGAAGTATGACACGTTGGAGTATTCGCTCCTCGTAGTTTAGAAAGATGCCGGAAATTCTACAAGGCAATCAAACCTTTACTCCACAAGTCAAGGAAGTTACGAGGGTAAAACCGGTGGATTTGGCTCGAAGTATGGAATACCTCACCGTGCTTACCTGCAGCCTTGTGTATCGATTAATTCGCGCTAGTTGTTGCGGAGGTAATAATTCACTGAAAGTAAGCTAGCATGGTCCAGTCTTGGCGTGTTCGTGACCATGAAGCAAGATCAACAATCATTGCAACAACAGTTCGACGACAACGACAACCCGGGCCTTGGGGCAGCGACATATGGGGTTATAAGAATCGCAAGAGAAGGGAGAGAACGGTAGTTCTAGGGTAGCATCGTATCCTATACCCCAGAAACCCAATACCTCTATCATCTTCCGAAGGTTCTCCCTGAACATCGCAAAGTCACCTGAACAAAGACTTCTCTACAACGGGCTACTGCGCAACAACGCAAACCTGGAAAGCGCTCTGTCAACGTTCGCGATAAAAATCCTTGCTTCGTCCTGGCATCTCCATTATACAACTACCTCCCACGAACTACGGCCGAATATGTCACTACCAGAAGAGCTACCAGAAGATTCATTATCATACTACAAAGCCCAGTATGAGCAACTCGAAGCTGAGCTTGCAGACTTTCAGGCTTCAAGCAGAGAGCTTGAAACAGAACTGGAAAAGGATGTAGAAGCGTCGGAAAAGAGAGAGAGGCAGCTTCAAGAGAAGCTCGAGGCATTAAGCTACGAAGTTGAGGAATGGAAAGTCAGTCTGCGAAATTTCTTTGGTGCCTCAGATCCCATGGCGACGAGATGACGGTGTTTGCTGGGGCGAATCTTGGCGTTGACTGGATGCTGACATTTTACATTAGACCAAGTATAAACAGTCAAAAGCCGAGGCTAACACGGCACAAACAATGCTTCAGAAGGAGATTACAACACTACGGGACACAAATAGGACCATCCAGATGAAGCTTCGGGATACAGAGGTAGTAAATGACGATTTCGAACGCCAAGCAAGGAACACAACATCGTCATTAGAGGACCTCGAATCCAAATACAATGTGGCTATCGAGCGGGGTGTGATGGCCGAGGAGGAGATTAGGGCCGGTGAGCAGGAAAGAGAGGCACTCAGAATCGAGACACAACGATTGCGGGACGAACTTAACGATCTTAGAGTTGAAGCAGAGATCAGGCAAGACAAACTCCGTCATGCAGAAGCCGTGGTGCAGAGGCAGAACACCAGGAAACCCCCAGACCTAGATTCCGATACCACTCGTCCTCAGTCAGCGATGTCAGGTCATTCGCCAACAACAAGTACATCCTCCCCCACCGTTGCCACCCCACCAACAAAGTCGACTTCATCAACAGTATCGGAGACGCCTACTCCTCCTTCGCCGCCGAATTCGGACCGTTCAGATATTCCAGCTATGAGTACACCCGCCAATAAACCCCCCAAAACCAGATTGTCGACTGGAGACTCAAACACTACGCCTCGGCCCCTTCCCTATTCCAACCAAACAATCCGCCATTCCCGCGGCAATTCCATACTCGCACACAACGGCCGCCCCACCCCCTCAGTCCCCCGCCGCACTACCATTTCTCGCCCCAACCACCTTAACCAAGACCACAACCTCCCCTCCTCCGGCTCCCTGCACCAAATCCGTGGCCTGATTGGCAAGATGCAAAAACTTGAACAGCGCGTCAATTCTGCCAGGTCCAAACTCCCCGCTCCCACCAGCACCCCTCCTCGGGCCTCCCCCCGCAGTAACTCTGCCTTGGGTCAATCGTACATCCCCGCCACCGTCACCATGCGTAGCTCCAAGCGCCGAACGGGGGGCAGCAACGCTTCTGTCTCTCTTCAATCGCCCTCCATCGAACCAAATCGCCCTTCAAGCCGCCTCTCCTTCGGCTTCTCCCAGCCCACCGGCAGCCCTACCCGTGAGGCCGCCCAAAACCCAAGCAGACCCAGCTCCCGCGCCAGCATCTCTTCTCGCACCTCACTCGCCCACCTTCCAACCGTCACCCCGTCCAGCAGACCCAGCAGCCGCCAATCCGTCTCGGGCGCCCGCACGCCCCTAGGCCACTACGCCACAAGCTCACAATCCGAGTCCCGCCGCCCTCGATCCTCAATCGGCGGCTCCTACGCCGCTACCCACGGACACACGCACTCAGCCAGCGTCAGCCGCCTGAGCTACCACAGCAACAACCCCCCACGGCAATTCCAGGACGGCGCCACCGAAGACGAAGCAGTGGATGTGCTGACGCCCACGCCATCACGGCGAACGACGTTTGGAAAGGACACCGGGTCTGCGATCCCGACACCGGGGAAGAAAATCAGTGGGGTGGGGCCGGGCAGGAGAATCAGTTCTGGGCCTGGGAATATGGGACCGCCGGAAAAGACGGCAGGGATGAAGCTGAGTGGGGTTGGGGAAACGTTTTAGACCTTCATTGAGGGATGCGAAGTGGAAGGGCGCTTGGTGGTATATCTTTTTAGGACTTCTTGGAGAAGTAGCGATGGAGGCAGCGTTTTTGTTCTCTTTTTCATCGCATGGCTGGTGTGACGATTTACGGGATGATTTATGGGTGATGCCTTTGGTATGAATGAGGTTATGCTTACGTTTCCACTGCAGATGGGGGGGGGGGGGGGGGGGGGGGGGGTTGATTAGGGGCGGGGGCGG
>JAABUS010000457.1_pt1 | contig 104316 bp, 7 predicted proteins | sample 5560161 | NCBI WGS metagenome assembly JAABUS01 (sample SAMN10711885, study PRJNA513376) | rock metagenome | isolation source: Antarctica rocks | place: Antarctica: Victoria Land, Trio Nunatak nord | collected 2016-01-04
TAAAAGTATATATATTTATTATTCTACTTTTTATATTAATTTTCCTAGAATCGCGGTTACCTTTCGGGAAAATTTATATATAATAATTATAATATTATCGAATCCTTCCTACGAAAGGGGTAAGATTAAGATAAAATCGATAAAAATTATATAAAAAGAAGAGGGCGGTATAAGAATAAATTATAATATTTTATAAAGTTTATACCTAGGAGTATTAAATAACTAGTATTATAAATAATATTATAAATACTCCCCTAGTTTTTTATTTAGTTTATATATATATTAATACCTAGTTATTATCTTATAGTATTTATATCTTCCTATATATAAACTAGAATATACGACGTTAAATATAGTTTTAATATATAAAGAAAGTATATATAAACGCTCCGGTATATATACGCGATTAATAATTAAATTATCGGTATATTATATTAAGCCGTTATCCCCCTTCGAAAAAAGAAGATCTATAGTATCCTCGCCGGTTTCTACGTTATAGTTAAGTATATAATTTATTTTAATTTAATAGTCGTTATTCTAGTACCCTTAAAGTAATTTTTATTTAAATTACGCGTTTATTTCTATTAATATATAGACTTTATATATATATATTTAGAGTATATTTAGTTCGCTTTCTAAAAAGTCTTTAACTACGTCCTTCTACTATAGTCGGGATAGAGCGTCTAGTACTATATATTTAACACTAGGTTTATAACGGATCTTTATATTTTAAAAACACTAAATATAATCTAAGGCCTATACGATACGTAAATTAATTTTTACCGTAGATAAGGTAGTTATATTTATTTATTTAACTATACTAAACGTAGCTCTATAATTAATATAGACGATTATTTTAGAGGTTAATTCGATTATATATTTAATTTTAATAAATACTTATACTATTTTTACTAGTTTTATTTTAGTAGGTTAATAACGTATTTCTATATCCTTAAAGAGTCGGTTAAAGAAAAGAATAAACTAAATTTACTTCCGGTCGGGATAAAGATCTTTTAACTCTTTTATAATATAATAGACTATAGCCCCGTAACCGAATTCCTTATTAATATTAAAGTTAATAAATAATTCCTTTTTATCGTCGAAGTAGTATAAAAAGGAAGGCTTAGAAAGGGTATTTTAAATAACTTTAAATAAACGGATCTCCTATAAGGAAAGTGATTTAAAATTAATTTTCTTAATATATTTCTATCGTTAAGCGCCTATAAGGGGTATTTTATTTAATAACGCGGTTTTCTTATTTTATAAAGGCCTAGCTAGAGTAGTATAATCTTTAATATAATCTCTTAATTAACTAGTTATTCTTAGGTACGTTTTAAGTACTACTAGTATTTAAGAGAAAATTAATTATTTAATAATTATAAACTTTTCTTTAAAAGTTAATAGCCCGAAAGAGTTAACTTTCTAACTAAATAATATAATTAATAAATAACTGATAAATACTTTCTTAGGGTTAACTAAAATATTAAACTTAACGAATAAAAAAAATACTATATATAAATATTAAATATAATCCTCGAGGGTCTAAGAGAATACTATAACGTTATCGATATATACTCGAGCGAATACTTTATAGATATATAGGATCCGGTCTATTTACTATTATATATATATAAGCGAGTTCTTAAATCCTATTACCGTAATATTAAAAGTCTCTTAGCCGCGATATAATACGATAATAAATTTATATTTATCTTTAAGGTATATATACTATTAATAAAAGAAACTAGCCGCGTCGATAATAGTAATTTAACGATAACCCTTAACGGCGTTAATTATATTATTCTATAAAGGTAAATAATAGACGTCTACTATAATTATAATATTTAAACTTTAAATATTAATAATAGTACGGCTCTTCTTAGTACCGTCTAATTTTATAATTTAAATAACGAAGACTAGGAAGTTAAATAAAGTAGTTTATATTATCTATTTAAACTGTCCCTAAATATATAATTTATTAAAGATTTCGTTAATAATCTTCTAGCTCTCGTTACTTATAGGATAAATATATATTATTTTAAATACTTTATCTTCCTAGTCGGCGCGTAGTAATATACGTATTTATTCGTTTTCTAGAATATTAATAAAGCCTCCTTCTACCTAAAATATAAGGAATTAATTAATAATCTTTATTAACTCCGGTTATTTACTATAAATAGTAATACTATTTAAGAGGATATTATTCTTTACCGAAATAATTACCTCTATTAATAAAATAGAAGATTGGGAACTAGTTAAATTCTCTATATCTTTACCCCCTAAAGATTATTTAAGAAGTAATAAATTAAAACTAACGGTAACTATACTATTAAAAGCGTTTTTAATAAAAGTTTTTTTATACTCTTAAAGAGGCCTTCGTATAACGAGTTTACGAACGTCGTTATCGTTTATAATAATACTATAGTAGTTATTAAATTAAACCTCGACTATTTAATCTAGCTTTATATTCCTAGGGATTTTAATATATTTATCCGTTTTATTCTTTATAAGTATTAATTTTATTTTATCGTTAACGATTCCGGTAAAGAGGTATAAGTTAATATCTACTAGTTTAAAGAAATAATCTTATACTAATAAATTAAATTTATAGACTTCGATAATTACCGTAACTTATAGGGGGATAACTTTTATTTTCGTAGTATATACCGGCCGGTTTATACTTATACCTCTTAAATAAACGTCGATAAGATACTCTATATCGTAGCTACCGATACGGGCGATTTACCGAGATACTAATATATTAATCCCTTTAGGGGCCATAACGTCTATATTAATAAATATATCTACTTTAAGATTATCTATAATATAAACTTCCTTAGAGGCGGTTTCGATTATTATTTTATTACCGCTCTTATCTTTCCCGGGGAAATATAAAGAGGTAATGATATATTTAAAAATAATATAATAATTAATATTAATACCGGTAATTTAGAGTAGGGTTATTATAATACGAATTCTAACTTTTAAAAGAAAATATACTATAAATTTATAGTCGGCGATAATTATTTTATAACTAGTATCTTTATAACTCTTTTCTATTTTAATTCTAGGGTTTAAAACGACCTGAATACTAGTATACTAGTACTTCCTAAACGTTTATCTTATTCCCGTATTTTTAGAAGAGTCGTAGTTTAATTTAATAATAAACTTCTATTTTAGTAATTCGTTATTCGTTTTAGCCTAGTAATAGGTTTCCGTATTCTCGTTTATTATTAAAAACTATTTATTTTTCTAAATAATATTTATAACTAAATATTTAGGGTAGGAGATTTTAATAGGGTTTTTACTTAAACTTTAACTTCTAAAGTATATATATAGTACGTTTTTAAAAGAGAATAACTCTTTATAGATACGACACTCGACTTATTTAGGCGAATCGATAATAATTATCTAATAACTAGTTATTTCGTTTTATTTATTATAATAATCTTTTTACTATTAATCCTAACTCTATTTATTAATATAATTAAATTAAGCGTGGATTATTCTTTTATTTATAACTCTATAATACCGTCTTCTTAAGAGTAGTCCTCTTATACCTCGGTTCTATAATAAATAGTTATATATTTAAGGGGTATTTATTATTGCCCGAAATAATTAAAATTATAATTACTAGTTATAGGCCCGCGGCTTTCTTAGCGCGGTTAATAATTAAAACGATTTTTATTTCTAAGAGGGAAAAGTATATTTCTAATACTACTATTAATAATTTATAATTAAATAGGTAGCGGTTAAACTTAATAAAGTTACTACTATATTTAAAGAATATTTAATATATTCTAATAGGCCGGATTAATAAATTAATAAAAAATAACTTAAGGTAACTAGTTTTATTATAAACGGAACCGGTTAAATTATTAATAATTCTACTAGTCTTATCGTAAACTCTTTAGCTTAAGAGGCGGTAAAGGCCTAGTTATTTTATTATTTTATATTATTCCTAGTTAGACTTCTTCCTTAATATTAAATAAATTAAGGAATTTATTTAATAAAATACTAGGTTTAGGCGGATTAATAAAAGGTTTAAAATTAGAACTAATATAGTCGTAGATTATAAATATTTATTAATATATATTAGGAATATCGGCGGCCCTAGTTAGGTTAAATATTTTATTTATATACTACCTAGGCGTCTTACTAATACGTATTTAAACGAATTTATATTTATTAAAACGAAGTTTATATATAGTTTCTAGCGTCTTTATTTTAAATCGTTTAATAAAACGACCTATTTATTTAAAGCTAGCGAAGGTACGTATTAGCGCCTTAGTATTAATATTTAATTTATTCGAGAATTACTTAAGGGCTACTCCCTTAAGATATAAAAATAAAAACTTTTATACCTCCTCTTCGCCGTACTATTTAATTATATCGTTAACGCGATTCTTAAAGTCGAAAATATTCTTATATATAGTATATCTTCTTAAAATAAATAGGTTATCCTTTTTATCGCCTTTAGCGTCGAAGAATTTAATCTCTTCGAGTTTTAGTTTATTCTAGGTATTTACCCTAGTATTAATACTATCTTAACTAATTAAGTTATTTACTTTTAATAAATCTTAAGGTCCTACCGGGCCTTTCTTTATCCTAGTTACTAACTTAATAATAAGGGCCTAAATTTCTAACGATTCTATAAATTATATTATTTATTCGGAATTTATAATAAGTTACTCGGGTTTAAGAGGAGTTATAGTTTCTTCGTTTTTAAATTCGTCCTCTAAAGGCTACTCTTTTTATAGGTATTAACGTAACTTTTTAATATCCCTTCGGAAGATACCGATAAACGGTATTACGAATATTTTATTTATAACCTAGGGTAGTTATATAGTAGGTTATTTAAACTTAACGTATTTTAAAAGGTCGTTATTAAATTACTTCGCTTTCCGGCCCCTCTTTAATAAATATTAAAGAGGTATTTTAATAAGAGGATAAAGAGACCGTATAATTATCTAGGTAATTACTCGTTTAATATTAAAAGTAACTTTTACTTATTTTAAAATATATTTACTTAATAATAAAAATTTTTATAAATAGAAAATAAAATTAACTATAATAAAGTTTAATTAAATTTCTTCTAAGGTAATAGCTAGGGTAATAATTAATAATAAATACTAAAAGTAATAATACTAGGCGAATAATAAAAGTAGTATTAAAAGATTAATATTCTAGTATTCTTTCTTCTATAGCGGAAATATAAGAGATATAACTAGTAATATATTTACTAGGTTAGACGTTTATTTAATAGGTAATTTATTAAAATAAGTAGTTATATTAATAAAAGGGAAATAAATAAAAGAACGTTCTAAATATTTAATTTAATATTTATTATAAATACCTTAAATAAAAAGGGTATTAAATAGATTATTTTAATAACTTAATAAAGAGTTTAGAAGTATTTATTTAAGATAGTAGAGTACGGTACGGAAGCGCTAAATAAATATAACGTAAATAAAACTCGTTATCGATACGGAGTAAGTTATTTTAAATATAGTAGTTAATAGGGAGTATATTAGCCGTTTTAAGAGTTATTTTACTACTTATAACTAGTATAATTATTCTTACTAATATAGAAGAGGTATAGTTCTACGTTAATATAACTATTACTACTATTTAATAAGGGGTTAATATAATAATATATAGTATAAAAGATATTAATTATTCTATCGAGGATTTGGCTTTAATATACTAGAATCCTAGAGTTACTCTAGTCTCGATAGGGCTAGCGGTAGGGCTCAGCCCGCCGTTTTAATAAATATTTATAGTAATACTCCTACTAAAGTCCACCCCGTGATATTAACTTTTCTTTTTTATAATTTTAAAATATCGCCCTTCTCTTAATACCTTTTATTAAAATTTAATTTATTTATTAATAACGAAAAGATTAAAGAGTCGGACGAAGCTTTTAGGCTTTAATAATAATAAAGACGATCTATTACCGTTACCGTAAAAATATCCTCCGAAGAAATTTTTATTTAAGAAGCCTCGCGAATCCCCCGAGTCTTTAAAGGAGTTCTCCGAGTAATTAAATTAAAAGAATAAATTCGTATTTAAAGAATCCTCTAAATTAGTTATTAATAATAATAAAAATAATAACGGGGTTAAAGAAGAGAAAGTAAAGTTAATTATAATATATAAATAACGGTTAATCGATATCTTCTTTAATAATATTATATTTATTAATTACTTTCCTAATTTTAAAAAACTTAATAATAACTATTTATACGAATATATTTATAATAATATATAGGAACGTATTATTATATTCGCGAAAATCGCCTACTTTAATAATTCTCGCGGTGATAATATAATAACGATTCCTAGAATATTAAAGTTAAGTTATTACTAGTAGTAACTCTATATATTTATAATTATATTAAATAACGAAGAAGATTTAGGATATTATAATATTCTTCTAGACTATATAAATAAATATAGAAAATATAAAGTTTATAATTTTATCTATTAAACTCTTTAATTAATTCTAATTATATAAAGACTTATAAAGTTATAGGTACTACCGTATTTTATCGTTATTTATACCGGAAATAAATAGAGATTTAATATAAATAAAAGGAGTAGTTAATAAAGTCTTAATATTATTATAAAAACACTCCTACGGGCTCTAAATATCCTACGAATTAATAATTCTACGAATATTTATATTCACCGGGTTTAGAGATTATTTATATTATATTAATTAACGAGCCTAAATTATTCTTTATTCTATCGCCCGATCTCGGTATTTAGGTTAGTAAATTAAAATCGGTAATCGATTTTAAAAACCTAAAAGTATAACTCGTAATTATTAATATAATAATAGAAATATAATTATATTATAAATAAAAGGGCGCCGAAGAGTTTAACGACGGTATATAATAAGAAAGACCTTAAGGTAATATAATTTAAAAGTAAAAAAATATTAACTTTACGTAGTATAATTCCCCGAGCGTAATAAATATATCGTTATATATAGTTATTATACGGTAGATATAGTTAGCCTTTAATAACTAGTTTTTAATAAAGAATATAAATATCTTTATATAAAGTAAACGAAAAAAGAGACTATAAAGAAAGTAATTTATTATTTTTAATACGGCTTCGTAATCGTAGGTAAATATAATAAAGTAAGAAATTTAAATAAAAATTTATATTATCCTCTTTAGAAGATAAAGAAGACTCGTTTTAAATATAATTTCTATTTTATAACTATATCTAGAATAATTATTAATTAAAACTAAAAGGATATTATAGCCCCTCGGACTACTATAGAAGATATTTATTAAAATAATTATTAATTCGGTTATTAATACTTCGGATTTATTAATTTAAAAAAGTCTACGAGTACTACTATTTAATATATAAGAAAACTAAGGTATAGGAGAGATTTATTAAAGTAATAAATATCCTCGCTAACGTACTTCTTTATACCTCGATACTACGATATAAAAAGAGTAATTAAATTAAATATATTTTATAACGTTTAAGAAGTTTTATTAAAAAGACTTTATAATTATTTACCTACTAGGACTCTAGCCGCGATTTAGATTTATTATTATTAATTAGAAAATTATTATATTAGAAAGACTCTAATAGTAATAAAATTACCGGAGGAATATTAAAATTATAATACCTCTTTCCTATATTAATATTCTTAGTATTTAATTTTAGTTTATTCTAATATAGTACCTATTATACTACGGGTTCTCCGACTATATAGATTTTTATCTACCCTCGTTATCTCCTTTAAAACTCTTGATAAGAAGTAGATTAATAATATAGCCGCGGCCTTTAATATAAATAAAGATAATAATTAAATATAAGAAAATTATATCCTAAATAAAGACTATATAATATTTAAAAAGATATACTTTAAATTTAAAATTATCGCCTCCCTTTTTAAGAAATATAAAGGGGTAAATAAATTAATTATATTTTTATTTACCGAGATAATTTTAATAATAAAACGGGTAAATTCTTTCTTTCTTTAAAATCTCTAGTATAAAAGAGCCTAAACTCGCTTCTTTTAATATATTTAATATAGCGTTCTCTTTTCTAAATATAGTATTTAATATTAACTTTTCTTTATTATAGTATATCCGAGAGGAGTTTAAATTTAAAATATAAATATTCTTCGGGACCGATAAAGCGAGGGTCGTAGTTATATATATATTAATATAAAAGATTAATTATAATCGTAAACTAGTAGAGAATAATATACCTAATTTTTTAATTAAATTTACGCGGTAGATAAGTGTAAACTTGAATTATATATATATAATTATAATTATTTTATAAGCCCCTCTACTTTATTAAGTTATATAAATAAATACCGAAGAAAATATATTAAATAACCTAGTTAGAGGAAATATTTTAATATATATTATATATTAATACCGGAATTAAGGAGTACGTAGAGAGGAAACGGAAATCGAAGGCGGATTTTAAAGTAAATATATTTAAAACTATAAATATAACGAACGCGGAGGGTATAGAAGGCGTTAACGGAGGTAATAATCCTAAATATAATAATAATACTTAGAATATTAATAATACTACGGCTAGTAATAATATTAGGGAAGATATAGAGGCGATTTAAGAGAATAATATATATATTAAATAAAAGCGCGGTTAGAGTAGTTATAGATATAGTATTTAGTTATTTTAATAAAGCGTTTATACGTTTCTAAATTGTTAGATATTTAGGCTCGAGTAGGAGCTAGGAAATTTATTACCCCTCTACGCGCTTTTCTATATAATAATACTTATTTTCTATATAATAATATTTACTATAATATATTATTATCGCTTACGATTTTAATACTCTACTTTATTATATTTAGGAACGATAATAAAAAACCGAGTATTATATCTAGTTTAGATCTAGGCCTAGATTTAATCTAGATATCTTTTAAATTTAACCTAAATTTTATTTAATCCCTAAACTCGCTACTAAAGGCCTACGCTCTTAATATTTTAATTATATCTACCGCTATCTAACGCGGTATCTAACTATATATTTCTTAACCTCTTTTTAAATTTACGATTAATACGGGGCCCCGGGAATTAAAGGCTATTAATAAAGACCTTTAAAATAATAACGGAAAAAGAATATTAATTCACGAATATATTACCGAGTATATTTATAATATTTATAAAGAAGTTAGAGATATTATTTAAATCTAAACCTAGATCTAGCCTAGATCTAGGGAAGCGCGCTCTTAATATTTTAATTATCTCTACTATTATTTATATAGTAATACGTTATTATTTATCTAATTTAGATATAGTTAAGATAAATTAGATTTAATTATATTTTATTATATTATATTTCGTTTATTAATAGCCTACGAAATATATAAAATACGTATTTTATACCGATTAAATAGCGATTTTATAAAATTATTTTTCCGGATTTACCGATATAGATATTAATTATAATAATAAGAATAGCGACGTTACCCCGATTTAATACTAGGTTAAAGAAGAAAGCTAGTTAGGAGGAAACTTCGAGGAAAATAATAATATAAATTAATTATTTACCCGGAAAAGATCTACTCCTTCTCTTAATAAATATAAATCGGATATTAACGGCGTTTTTCTAAAAGAAGAAAAGAATCCCGCCGTTAAAAGTCAACGTTACTAGTAGATATTTAAGTTCGTAGGTATTTATATAAACTAGTTTAAACCGTATTTACGAGCGATTTAAATTAATAAGATCTTTTATTAAAAATTATTTAAGAAAGAATAACTAGTTTTAAAAAACTCTTTATTTAATAATTATTTATTTAAATCGACTTATAAAGATATAATAAACCGAAACGAGGCGAGAGTTATTTAAAATATTAATCGATTAATCGTTCGCGCTCTAGAGGAACTATTTCGTCGTAGAGTAAAATACTTTAAATACTTAATCGAAATCGTCGATAAAAGTTAGATTAAATTTATTCTCTTTATTAAAGGTCCTCGCCCGTAGCCTAACTTTATAATAAGAGTTAAACTATCTATATTTACCTCTAATTAATTTAAGAAATTATAACTCTTTATTAATAATTAGTAGACTACTTCCCGTCTAGTAATTATAAATAAAATATATTTCTTATTCTTAACGTCGGAGGTAAAATATAGTAACGAGGTATTTAATATCGCGGATCGGTAGAACGCTTATAGCGCCGCCGTTACAGTAAATACTATCGTCGAGTTATATAAATTAGTGTCGCGTTAAGACGAGCTTAACTAGAAAATCCTTACTTTTTTAATTTCGCACGATAATAAGGCCGTACGAATATACGGCTATTATATATTAATTAAAGAAATATATACTTTATTTTACCGTTATCTTATCGACAAGTTTAACTTTACTAGAAAGGACGGTAAAGAGAAATAAACTCTATATATATTTATAAAGAACGTTTATAACTAGTTTTATCTAATTTATTATAAAAGAATTTATTCTACGGTTAACTAGTTATTTAATCTAGAAGATTTCGCTATAGAGTCCTTCTCCTAGTAATCGAATCTTAAGTCCTACGATAGTTAATTAATTACGTCGAATTTATAATAGATAGCGCCGGGACTTTTATTATCTTAGACGTCTAAACCTATATTTAAGAAATTAAAAGGGAAAGATAGGAAGTAGTTATATTATTCCGAAGATAAAAGAAACCTGTCCTCGTACTATCGATATAGATTAAAAGGCGGTATATTAATTATTCCTCTTAACTCTTTAAGAGGTGACTATACTACTAATAATATTTATTTTACTCTTAAATCGGCCTCGTAATACAAAGATAGAGATTAAGAATTATATAATCGATATTCTCAAGGTAACTAGGTACAACTCCTCCGAGTAAACTCCACTCACTTCTATTATAATATATTTCATAGTATAAAGATTCTTTGGAGAGTTGTACTCGCTTAACGCGGTAAATACCACTTAATAATAAGATTTAGACGCTAGTAGTGAAGAATACTTCTATATCCTATAAAAATAATAATTATTTTCTTACTAACGGTAGTATAAGTATACGATATAAAAATATATAATTTTTAATGGGGCTTTAAAGACACCTAAGAAATTTTAATTTTAAAGCGAATCCAAGTCTTTATATAAAACTAGTACAAGTTAGATATCTATTATTTATACCTAGATATTTATTAATTTACCCGTTACGAGCCTATTATATAACCTAGTTATATTATTATTAGAAACTTCATACCCTCTAATCCTTATAGTATTATCTTATTCTAGACCGTAGGTAAGGTATATCGGCTAGCGGGAGGGCGATCTCTATTATATTCCGCCTCCTTAAGAAACCTGAAGCCGATTTAATATTTATTAAAGTAATTAACTTTTCGTATCCTTTAAGTTTCCCGTAGTTTAGGACTATAGAAATTTATAGGATATTTATAATACTCGGGGCCGTATATCCCCTATTACCTTCAATAATAATCTAACTATAAATTAAATATACTTATTATTTCTCTTTCAAGAGGAGGCTAGTTCGATTCTTCCGTTAATTTATATATATAATATTTATCGTTATATTAAATAACTACGTATATTTTCGAGTTAGTTATCCGCGCTAACTCGTTCGCTTTTTTAAAAAGATTTGTCCTCCGTTTACGAAGTTTTTCTCGAAGAAGTCGTTCACGTTTTACTATCGTTATATTTACTAAATACTATTATACTTTCTAGTAAAGAAGTCGATAACCTCGTATAATATCTCTAGGATAATTTGATATAGAATTATTAAAAACTATTATCGAGTAGTTCGGAATTAATTATATTATTAGAAGACGAACTAGATAGTAGTATCTATAACTAGTAGTATCCACAACTAGTAGTATTTATAACTAGTAGTATTTATAAATAGAGCTCGATATCGCTCTTACGAATATACCTCCTCAAGGAAGTAGGGAAGTAATTTTCACTAAAACTCTCTAAATAAACGGAAGCGCTCTTTTATACACCTTAGAAATATCCTTCGATAAATTAAACTAGCGTTCGATTAAACTTGGGTTTTAATTAGTCGTTCGATTATAAAAGTATAAATATAAGGGTTCGGGTCAAGATTTAATAACGGATAAAAAATAATATTATAAATAATATCCCGGCCCGATAATCCCTCCGGCTCAATAACTACTTTTTTTAAACTAACTATACTACTATTCACTATAATTTAATTAATATATAACGCTCGGATAGAGCTCGTTATAATTAACCTAGTTAAATAAATCAAGCTAAATTATAGAGCGACGGCGAAAAAGTATAGAGTAAACCGTTCGACTCTACGTAAACTCTCTATATAGATTGTAGTTTCAAGATATCGTTAACGCCTTACTCTCGTATAAGAGGAGGAGTTAATTAAGTATATTAATAATTTAACTAATCGCGGATTACCTCCTATAAATAGGATTATATATAATAATTTTATATAGTATACTAATCCTCATACCCTCTAAGAGCGTAGGTATTTCTAGAAAAGAATTAAAAGTAACGGTAAATTCTTCGTACCGGAAAAGCTACTTCAAATTTCTAACTCTATATAATAATAGACGAGTCTACTATCGCGTCTCCTAACTAAATTAGTTTTAGAAATAATACTCGCGTATCTTCTAGTATATCTCGCCATTAGAGGGTTAATATTCGTTAATATATTCCTCGGTTAAGGCTAGTTTAAACTCGGTATTAATATCTTTAAATTCTATTAAAAAGCGTAGGGGAAAATAATTATCGATTTTATTTAACTAGTAGAGATCTACCGTCCACTATATATTTTATAATATAAGCGCTTATTTTGCCGCCTGAAATCGGTGTCTTTTATATAAATACTCTAGTTCGTAGCTAGTCTCAAAGCCTAACTCCGAGATTTTATTTTACGAATTAATTAGTAGTCTTTCTAATAATCTCTAGTTAACTTATAACGCGGTATTAAAATACTAGTAATCAATAATAGCTAGAATATGATTCCGTGCCTCGAGTCGACGATAATTATTCCGGAAACGTGACTATAAGTCTTGAACGTATTTATTATTAAATTGTTTATTCCGAAAATAAAACCATTCAAGTCCGATACGAGTAGTTTCACTATATTTAGCGGTCTTTTCTTTCTCGAGTACTAACTCTTCAAGCTCGTGAATTTGTAATATATTAAATTAAAGAGTCCTAGGAGGTAACTTTCTAAAATAATTCCTCTATCCGTTTACGTTCCTAGGACAAACCTCCTAAACCTCGTAACTTTATAAAGATCTCATTTACTATTTCAATCGATATAGACACCTAGGTCGGTACGGTAATTTTTAGATTCGTCCTCCTATTTTAGAGTCCTAGGAGAGTTCTTCTAGGGGAGAGTAAATCCGATAACGGCTCCTCTAAGAATCTAGTTACGACTCTCTCGGGCTCGTTCTCTCCTAGAAAGATCGTCCTAGGATTAAAGATAAATTCGAATCACGTAGTAACGAGGCCTAGAAATCGATACTTCTTTAAAAGAATTCTCCTAGGACCTAGAGATAATATTTAGGAAATTAAGTCTTTAAGCGAATTTCTAAAGCGATTAATAAATAAGTCCTAAATAGATAGTCGATACCCGCTATAAATACTATTATTTCTAAATACTATTAATTATTAATATCGATAGTATAGATATTATTAAAGAATGCTTCTAATATTAGAGGACGAACGGTAGAACTAGGACCAACTTAGAAAGTTTTTCTCAAAGCGCGAGGATTAGTTACTAATTAAAATATTTTGAATAATATTTTTCATTAATCTACCTAAGTAAAATATAAATAATACCGGCGATAAAGGAAGAGGAAGTTTCTACTAATAACCTTTCTAAAGTACGATACAAAAAGTTATAATATATAGTGAGACACACGGTAGAAATATTAGAAGAAATCTATTTATATCTTTATATTTCGAATACTCTTATAAATCTACTTTTCGTAGTTAAGTTTACAGCCTTTTCCGATCTTCTACTACTACTTTAAGTACGTTATATATATTATCGATATCGATTCGAAATATTATAAAAGTACGTAAAGTATTATGAAGTATAAAATCCAGGGTTTTATTATTTATAGTATTATTCGAGGGTTAGTAAATAGGCGGACGTCGATAATCTAAATAATAATTAAATAGTATTTCATCGTCCGTAGAGGATTCGGCATTATATAATATTAAGTTTAAATTAATAAAAAGTTAGTAAGAGACCTACCGATATTATTAACGACCGGCTTAAATTAGAGAGACTATTTTATAATAGAGGGAGGGTTTTAACTACGTTATTATTAATTTAAATTAAATACTCGAGTTATAATATCTTTCTAAAAGGTGAAGATAGATATTTAATTATTAACTACGTGATTAAATATAGAGGGTTACTTTAATATCGAGGGCTTTATATAAATAAATAAAGTATTATTAATTTACCTTTATATTAATTAAGGACCTCTTATAAAGGTAGCCTAGAAGTAACTATATATAATTAATTAAATCGAATTAACTTATTATAAACTTATCGTCTTAAGGGTAAAAACGTAGAGGTTTAAAAGAAAATAAATATCTATCTTTATTAAATATTTATTAATCCGCTATTTATATTACCTAGGATTAAAGTTATTAAGATATTATATTTAATAAACCTAGACCTTAAAAGGAGGTAAATACCTAACTCTATTAAATATTTATTAAACTACTATTTATACTACTTAGGATTAAGGCTATTAAGGTACTTTATTTAATAAACCTAAACCTCGAGAAGAGATAATAACTTATCTTTATTAAATATTTATTACGCCTCTAGTATACTACCTAGGATCGAAGGTCTCTACGGATTATTTATAATAAACCCCGGCCTCGAGAGTAAGTAATAATTTATCTTTATTAAATATTTATTACGCCTTTAATATACTACCTAGAACGAAGGTTTATAAAGATTATATTAACGAGTTATATTTTAATAAGAGGTAGTAACTCCTTGTATCGGATATTTATTATAATTTATTTCTCGTACGAGTGTATTAAGTTATTATATATTTTTAATATATAACTCTTTATTTACCTCGCGAGTTAGATTTAAACTAGTATTATATAAAAGCCTCGTAGTATCTCTTTTATTTATAATTATATCTCCTTTTCTTATAATCTAGCTCTTAAATAAAAATACTCTAGGTATATTAAAGTTTACTTTAAATCTTTTACTATTAATAACTTCGTTTCGTATAATAAATAAAATTAAGAATCCTTATCGATTTTATCTCAATAGAGGATCTATGGATAAAGATCGAGGTTTAACTACCCGTTTACTTCTTAATAAATTAATATTAATAATATTTAAGCGCTAGGAGAAAATCTATTTAAACTAGTTACTTTATTAAAAACGTTAGGTCTTAAACTCTTTAATAAAAATTAATATAAAGCCTTCTTTTAAGGATCTAGTTAAGGTTCTTTTCTAGTCTTATATAATACTATATTTTAAGCGCCGAAATTAATAAGAGGGTATTTATTTACCGGGATAATAATTTTTTAAGTTTAATATTAAACGATTAAACTAATATATATAATTATCTATTTAACTTTTTATAACTAGATCGCTTTATATTAAGAGCTAGACTTTAAATTATCCCCGTTATAGAATTTATATCTTTTATTTATAACTCTTAATATAAATATATTTCTAGTAAACGCTTTACGATCTTTTAAACTATAGGATATAATCGAGATAAACCTTTTAAATTCGTTATATAATATACCGAACCGCGCCTTAAATTATATAAAATAATTATCCTTAATAACGGAGTTAGAACGCTAATATTATAAACTTCGAAGTATTTTACCGATTATATATACTAAAGTTAACTTAATAAGATAATTCTTTAATTTAAATTAATTAGATTTAACCTTAAAAAGTATATTATAAACGGTTTATTCTTTATCTTTTATATATTATTAAACGAGTAACGGGAGCGAGTCGTAATAAGAAAATAAATCGAAAGTCTCTTAAAATTAATAATATTATTAATTTATTATAATAAGATCTTCCGCGAAAAGTTTCTTATCTTCCGTAAATTATAATATTAAACTTTATTATTCCTCGTTACTTTATACCTTAAGGTCGTTAATAATAATAATATATTTATCTCGGAATTATTTACGTAGGGACTAGAACTTATCGGAGTTTTTATAAAAAAATATTTAATAAAGTTATTTTAAGACCCGGATATTATATCGATAAAGATATATATAATCCTAGCGGCGCTCCTAGCGCTTTTTAATACCTTTTTCCTTAAAAAGATTATAATAAATTAACGCGGTAAATATTTAATAAATCTACTTTATTAACGTTTAATAATATCGAATTTCTACGAATAAATTAAGTAACCTTCCGATAATTATTAAACCTAGGATATAATTAAGATATTAATTTATTTATTTAAAATTATATTTACCCCCTTAAGGAATAATTCTATTATATCGGTAATATATTAATTCTTTAACGGTATTAAGCTAGTAATAAACGGTTTACGGATATTAAAATTATATTATTAATATTAGAGATAACGTCGGATAAGGATAATAAAAGAAGGGGGAGAAATAATAAATATAATAAACTCGAAAATAATTAATACGAAGAATTTAATAATTATAATTTAATATATATAATAAGCCCGGGGCCTAGTTATATCTTAATTCTTTATCGACGTCGAGTTTATTATAATAATAAAAAGCGATAAGGAGGAGTCTTTACTAGTTTATTTATTATTTAACCTCTCGGACTCTTTAAATATACGTAGTAAATAGATTTTAAAGGTAAATATTAAAAAGATTTTATAAAGAAAGTAAAGGGAAGAATTATTATAAACGCTACGTCGAGGGAGTATTTAAAATAATCTTAAAGAGTAAAATTAGAGTCCTATAAAGAGACCTTAATAATAAAGATTTATTAATACGTTCCGGGTAGTCTTTCGTTCTTGATTTCATTATAAATTAGTCTCCGGATAACTCGCCGAACGATTATATAAAATATTAAAAAATAGATCTTCCTTACCTAAAGAGTATATATTATTTAATTATTTCAATTCTATCGGTATATATAAGTCTCTAAGATTATAAAATAAGTATTTTATTATAATAATACTAGGTTATTTAGTTACCTAGTATTTATATATTCTTTACGATAAAACGTAGGGTCGTAGGGATAGTAACCGCGATACTTCGTTTTATAATAATAATATACGTCTCCTTTTTTTACGTTTTATAAATTATACCCTATTAACTCCTCCTATTATTAGTATATAAATTATTATACCCTCTTATTTTACTCCCTTTAAGGTATCCGTTAAATAATTAACCGGAGTAATATATATCGCTAATATAATATTAAAGGTAACGATTATAGTAACTACTTTATTTCCTACTTCTATAGTTACTACGCGTTAATATAGGAGGATAAAGAGGTAAAAGTATAAAAGAAAGAGAATAGAGAGTATACTACTTCGGAGCGACCGTTATCGATAATATATATATAGTCGTAGTAGCGATACGGATAAATACTTTAATATATATAGATATTAGAGAAGAGTTAGCGAGCTACCGGTAATCCTCTATACTATTTCTTTAAACTAGGTAGTAAGTTCAAAGTATATAATATTCGAAAATAATATAGCGTACCTCTTTAAATTACTATAATTACACGGTTTTAATTATATCCTAATATATCGAATATACCCTTTTTCGTTTTTGGATTAGCGGGCTAGTTTAATACGGTATTATAACGTACTTTAATTATAGCCGTGAAAAGATAGTAATCGAAAGTGTAATTACGAGGAATTTATAATTTATAAAGTAGAAAACTTGATAATATATATTTGGATTTAATATATTTAATATTATAAACTATATAGCCCGAGAGGGTACCTATAGGTCTTTATAAATAAAATTAGAAATAAACCCCGTTAAACTATTTTAGTTTTACGTTATTACTATTATTGTTATATTTATAACTTTTTATTATACCTGAAAATTCTATCTTTATTACCGGTAGGGCGTTTAGGGCTTTTTTCTTTATATAGGAGTATTCTCTCCCTTTTTAATATTATCTATTAAAGTATTATATTCGAGGTTTATATTATAGTTCGAGAATTTAAATTTATTAAATCGTTAATATTTATTATTCTTTATAGGTTTTCGCCCTTCCTGTATTTATAATACTCGATATATTATATTATTATCGCCTTCTTTAGTTATTACTCGTCGCTTCCGTATTCAATACTCTTATATATTATTTTTATATATATTACTATTTTACTCTTCCGTATATTCTTTATCCCCCTAGATAATTTCTTAGACTTCGTTCGTTTATTTACCGCCTTGGGCCTTATTACCCCTCTTTTATACTCTATACTCTTGGCCCGTCTCTTAGGTTTTAGGTTTATATAATTTATTTTTTTAAACTTTATTTATTAACTTATCCTCTTAACCCTTTATTTATACTTTATCCTATTATAGTCCGTATTTTTATATTAAATTATTTTCTATATTAAGTACTAAAATATCTATTTAAATATTATCTTTCTAGACGGTATCTATTAAATAATTCTTCGCTCGTATTTTAGGTATACTTTAATTAATATATATTCCTCTATACTCGAACTCTAAAGGAGGTAGTAATTTAAAATTTACTAATTCTTTTTAACCTTATCTTTATAGCTCTTTTATATCTCGCTCGTCTCTCTTTTAATTTATTTCTAATTTATCCTATTTACCCCTTAATAACTCTAGCTCCACGCTCTTTTATTTTTATTTCTATATTAAACTATCCCTTTTTAATTTCTAGTATTTCTTTTATTTATATAGTTCGTTAATATTTACTATAAACTTTTTTCGTAGTTCTTTTTACTTCAATTTTTATTCCTTAATCTTATTTACGAACTCCGTAAACTTTTATTACTTTTCTTTTTACTTTTACTCTTAGTTTACGAGCTCGGCCGTAATTATTATTAGAGTATTCCGTCGTTCCTTTTACTTTTACTCTTATAAATCTAGCTCGTTTACGTCCGCCGCTAGTATTTATCGTTATTCCTCTAGTTTTTATTATTGATTTAATAACTCTTTTTCTTCCTTTATAAATATTTAATATTATTTCTCTCGTCTTTACTTTTATTCTTTAAGGGTATCGCCGTCCCCTATAAACTTATAGTATAGTTTTTCTTACTCTCGCCCGCGTTCTTTTAGCGCGTTTATATTAGAGATTAATTTTTATCTTCCTCGCTCTTATTTTTACTCTTATTCTTTAAGTACGATTACTTCCTTTATAAGTTTCTATCGGTATTATTCTTACTTTTACTCTTATTGTTTAAGTATATTTATATCGGATAAGAGCTTTTATCGCTAGTATTCTTACTTTTACTCTTATTCTTTAAGTGTACCTACGTTATTTATAAACTTCTACTAGGACTTTTACTCTTGGTTTTCTAACGTATTAACGTCGAATAAAAGCCTCTATTATTACTATTCTTATTCTTGGTTTTATTTATAAATTATATTTATATACCTTATAAACTTCTACTCGGACTATTCTTATTCTTATTTTTTAAATACGTTTATATAAGATAAGAGCTCTTATCGTCGCTGTTTTTACTCTTACTCCTACTCTATAATTGTACCTACGTTTACTATAAGTTATTGTTAATGAAGTTCTTACTCTTACTCTTCTTTTCTAAGTATATTTACGTCGGATAAGAGTTTTTATCGTTTTTATTCTAGTCTTTATTTCTTTTCTTTAAGAGTATTTACGTCCCCTATAAATTTCTACCGATATTATTCTTATTTATATTCTTTTTCTTTAAGTATATTTATATTAAATAAGAAATTCTTTTATTTTATTATTACTTCTTATATAAGAGTATTTTCTATTTAGAATAGTAGTATTTATCCCTCTCCCTCTTTATTTTATATTATTATATTTTCTATTTATTCTTTATTAATCTTTATATACTTAACCCCTCGTGTTTAATTTTCTTTTAACGAATTAATTAATCGAGTAAAATAAAAAGCCGGGGATAATAATTCTTCTATCGTTATAGTGAAATAATATTATAGGTTAAAGTCTTCCGGTTTTTTATAGAATTTTAAATATATGAATTTAAATCTAAAGTAGGATATAATACCCTCGGATTATTTATCCCTATCGTTATATAAATAGATAAGATATAAAAATTTACGGTTTTCTTCGTAATTTTAAATATATAGTATTTTATACCTATTTTTTCTAGGTTCCCCTAGATTATCCGTAATAAGCGTAGGCCTTTCGTTTCCTTTTATTATCGTCGGGTTTATTAATTTTAAGAATTACTTTAACGCGGTAATCTCGGATAATTTAAACCCTAAATAATTAATAAAATTAATTATCTCGCGCGATATCGTAGTATTTAATATAACTCTTAGTTTCGTTAGAAGGTCCTTTCCGTTAAGCTTTTTTAAAACTTTATAATAATAATATATAACGAAGGTATATAATTATTAATATTTTAAATCTAGTCGACGAGCGGAGTTTATATCGGTAAAGCGGGAGACTATATAAGAAAGTCGAGGTACTAAATATACTTTTTACTACTTTAAGCGGAAAAATAATAAAAAGAGAATATTATTCCAAAAAAAAAAAAAAAATTTTAAATAAAAAATCTAAAAATAGTTACTTCGGATTTAAGATTTTAAATCCGTGATTTTCTACTAGCGTCGGGTAGCTCGCTAAGACTATATAGAGTATTATAACTATACTAATTTAATTTAAATTATAAATTATATCGATTTATAAAAATTATATACGCGCGTATTACCCCCTAAACTAGCGCGGTATTATAGACTATATAATACACTTATTACTATATATATTTAACTAGTATTTACTAGTACTATTTAAACTAATTTATTCTTATTTATTTAAAATTATTTAAAATAAATCGAGGTACTAAATACGTATTTAGTAACTCCGGTATTAAATTAATCTCTAGGGCTAGTACATGAGCTAAATAGATCTAAACGCCTTTTCTATCTTTTTCGGTAGAATACGGGCTCACCGCTTTACCGATATATTAATATAAATTTAAACGTAGTCTCGTTTTCCTATATTAGAGCCGAGTCTATACTTTAATTTATACTAGTATAGATTTTATTTATTACCGTAGAGAGAGTTTCCCGAGGACCTATACTAATTAATTATTTTAAATAATCGGCCTATACTTTAAGGTATTTAATATTCTCGAAGAATTTAAATAAAGAAGGAACTAGACTTTTAAAGAACTATAATCTAATCTAAATCTCTTTATATTTTTATTAATTGAAACAGTAAAAGATTTCCCCCCTTATTATTTTACCACGTAGTATCTTAGTATTTAATATTAATACTTATAGCGCGGTAAATTATAATACTTCTATAGTAATTTAATCTACTTTAATTATCGCGGTCTTATTTTATTAAAATAGGTTAAATTAGAATTATTTAATATAATAAAAGTAATAAACGATTTCCTAGCGATTAATAAATATATTTATATAGTCGGCGACGGAACGTATACCTTATTATATCTTATCGCGAATATTTTATATAGGGTACTAATTCTTATCCCGGTTAAGAGTATAAGTATCTTTAAAAAAGTATTAAAAGCGAGGGTAAATTCCCTATATCGGAGTAGTTATTTTAAATTTCTAGCTCGGTATAAAGAGAGATAAATCTACTATCGTATTTCTAAACTAGATTACTTTTAGGATTAATATTTACGTATTTTTTAATAAACTTTACTATTAGAGAGTCTCCCTTTATTCGCGTACTCTTTTATATTAAAGAAAATTAAGGCGATTAAAGTAATAAGATTTTTAATTTTCCCTCTTAATATAGGAATAAGAGCTCGCTAATTATTATATTTCTTAAAGAAAATCTCTTAAACTTATTCTTCTAAGAACTTTAAATATTTTAAATTAAATTAATTTAAATTAAATAACGAACCGCTCTAATACGCTATACCGAATTAAAGCGGGGTACTAGAATTAAAGAGGTATTAAAAATAAAATAGAGTATTTAAGTTAGAGTAGGGTACCTAAATTAAAATATAATATTAAAATTAAAATAAAAAACTAGAATTAAAGTAGGAAACTAGAATTAAAATAAGAAGCTAAAATTAAAATAGGAAACTAGAATTAAAATAACGAGTTAGAAATAAAATAGGGAGTTAGAACTAGAGCTAGGCGCCGGAATTAGAGTAGAGTAATAAGAAATAAAATAATAGAATTAAAAAGACGACGATATTATTAATTAATAAATAAAGAGAGGATAATTATATAACGGGGAATAAAATTATAAGTTAGGTATAATTAAATAATTACCCGAATAATTATCTAGCCTAGGCGTCGTTATTATCTTTTTATATAGAAATTATAAAACCCCCCGGTAATATACTCTTCTTATAAAAGATATATTATTAAACGAGATATTTATTATCCTCGACTAATATTCCTTCTTTACTAAGTCGTATATATCGAACCTAATTTTCTAGGTAAATAAATATCGATTACGCGCGTAGATACTTAAAGGCTATTAAGTTAATCGTATCTCGATCTTTTTAAAAACGTTTTATATAAAAGTAAAATATTCATTATAAATTAAAGTCTAAATATATATATATTAAAAGTATCTTTAGTTTTATAGACGGCGACGTTCGTCGTCTTGTATTTAATAAAGTTTACTTCTATTTTCGCGATTACGATCCGAGTAACGTCGTTAAGTATAGGCTAAAAGATAGATATAATAGTAGTTCTATTTATAGTTATAGTTCCTAGTTAATTTTAAGGTACTTTTTATACTAAAGTCGTTATTAAAATAAGGATTTTAACGTTAATTATTAACTCTTTAATAATAGTAATAAATATTATATTTTATAAATTTAGATATCTAGCCGCTTCCGTAACCGTTATCTTAATAGATTTTATTATACTCGATAAGGCCTATTTAATTTAAAGGACGAGGTTCTCGCGATCGAAAAATACTCGAATTATAATTATAAAAGGGATTACTTTTTTCGTATACTTAAAGGTAGATTCTCGTATAAATACTTTAACTCGGCGGAAGTTAAGGCCTCGTCCTATTATAGTAACTCCTTTTATATACTTACTTTATTTTATATACTCGAATACGTTTAATAATAAATTTAGATATACTCTCTTTTCTTTATCCGATAGTTAGAAGCCGACCGTACCTTGTAGTATAATTAAATTAACGCCCGAGAGATAGTATACGAGTATAGTTCGATATTTAAATATATCCTAGAATATTATTTTAAATTTAAATAAGTTTATAATTATACCTACGGTTCTATCGTACTAGATATATTAACTTTAGATATTAATTCGGAAAATTTAAAAATAAAGAGATCTCCGTGATTCACTATATTAATTTAAATAAATAACTTAATAATATATATTTAAATAAGAGGAGCGATAAAGTTTTTTAAATTAAAATTAAAAGTTATATTTAGAAGGGAGTTAAACTCGGATATAATTTCTTTAATATAGTAGGGCTTTTATCCTAAATAACTCGAGGAGTATTTACTCTTAAAATATCTAAATCTTAATCGTTAAATTCTTCTTTAGGATTAAGTATTTAAGCTCTCGTAAATCGCCTACGGGAAACTTAACCGTATTAATCTTTCTCTTCGAATATAAGAAATATAATTATATTAAGACTAGAATATTATTAATAGAGAGTTAATTATTTTATTAACTTAAAGGGTAGATTATTCTTTCCTTCGTCCGCGTAGTCGAAAGTATTTATTAATAATATTGAACCCGGAGTAGTATTCCGAATTTTACCGTCGGTAGCTAGCTCTATTTTAAATTAGCGGGTCTTTAATTTAATCGGGCTAGAAAGAATATCGAAGAGGTATACTAGTTTAAATACGTAACTCTAAAGGTAGAGACGAAGCTCGGCGAGAGTATCGACGAAGAGAGCCCGAGCGTCGCTAGGGATCTCGGTTTAAAAACTATTATAAATTAATAAATACCGGTTAGAGTTTATCGTTACTATTTACGAAGATCTTAAAATACTTTAAAAAGTAGGTAGTATTCGAATATAATCCGGTACTAAAGCGAGAAGAGTAAGAGAAGAGAATCGGGTTTAAATTAAAGACTAGATAACTTTTATTTATCTCTACCTCTTTAGGTTCCGTTAAACTTCTTTAAATATAAACTTTTTAATAAAATTAATAAAAGAATCTTAACCTTTTATCTTTAGATATATTTTAACTACTATAACTTTAATAGATTTTTTAATTATATATTTACTTTAGGTCTTTATTTATCTAGATCGGTCTTGAAAGAGATCCGCCCCTTTATTAATAATAAAAGTAAAATAAGCGCGTACGAAGTATTAAAGGATAACGTTAATTAATTCGAGATATTCCGTCTAGAGATTTACCGTGTAAAAGTAACTTAATAAGTCGAGGGGTACTTATATAACCTCTTTTAATATTAATATATAATAATAAATAATAGTCTTTTTAAAAGCCACGAAGTATTTAAAATAACCGAACGCCGTTATTATTTAAAGTAGACGAGAAGCCCGGTTATTTTCTATCGGGGTATTACTTCTTTAGATATAATAATTAGCGAATTATTTTAAATACTTTATCTAGGGGTATAAAGGGGACGATTTAAAAAGGGTTAAAATATTAAATTCTATAACCTCGAGGTCTAGTCGTCGAGTATTTTTATTATCCTAATCCGAGTTACCTTTATTAACGCTAGCGGGATAAATAGAAGTTTAAACTTTAATTTCTTTAACTAGTAACTTTCTTCGTTTCGCTCGTATAGAGTTAATATTAAATAAATAGGAGCGAGGCGTAGTACTAACCTACTATAACCTTGAGGTTTCCGGATATAGTACGCTCTTTAATATAATTTACTCGCTCGCCTCGTAAAGAGACCTCGCTAGTAGTAATTCGGTATAAAAAACCCTTAAGTTATCTACCTCGATCGGCGCTCCGTTTATTATCTTATTTAAATTAAAGCGCCTTATATTCTATAAAAGAAATATTATATAATCCGAGTTATTAATCTATTAATATAAACGTTATAAGTTTATTAATAAATAGATTTATAGAATTAGGAGGTATTCTTACGCCTTTAATAAAAGGGTTTTATATAGAATAATCTTAACCGAGTCTTTAACCGATAAGTTTTATTTATATTTTTATAAATTTATAATAACTACCTAAATTATAACTAAATAATAAGTTATAGTAGGTTATAATTCGGATCGGAATATTTACTACGATTAGAATCTAGTAATCGCTAGGGTTATACGGAATAATAACGTATATATATTTTCGTCCGATTAATTATATAGGCCTCTCTAGTATTTCTTTCCTCTTTCGAATATTACTAAAATCGAACTCCGTATATTTATTATATAGGATTATAATAGATTCGCCCTACCCGAAAAGTAATAAAATATAGGTAAACGAGAATATTAAAAGTTACTTTAAAGAACGAAAAGGATTTAAATCTTTTTTTATTTCTTTTTTAATTCTAGTCTTAAATTAAATATCGGAATAATTATTAATAGAGATTAATTTAAGTTTAATTTCTTTAATAACTTCGTTAATAATCTACGCTTTTAACTAAAAGTCGAAGTTATAAAAGATATATTAAGAACTTTATTCTACCTTATTATCCCGTAAAGAAGATTCGCGTAAAGTAAAATCTCGTACCTAGTAGTCGTAGTTTATCTCGAAGATATAATCGATTATAGGCTTTATAAATACCTTTAAAAGAGGATTATCGTTAATGTATATAACTTTTCCTCTATTTCGACGTACCGCTAGAATTAATTTACTCTTTAACTCGTTCGTCGGACCCTCGATTATTAATAATATATTAATTATTAAGAGGATATTAGGCTTTAAGTTCGCGTCTTTATCGATAATTCTCGCTTTTATCTCGCTCGAAAGATCGTCGAAATCTTAGAAGAGGATAATATCAGGTCGTAAATATTTTATATAAATATTCGTTCTCGCTCCCCTTCTCCGTCGTTCTTCTACTCTCGACTCGTATTTAAGGTATAATACGACCTCTCCCGAAGTAAAAGCCCTCTCGTATATATTATCCTAACTCGTAAAATACCTATAATAAAAGTATTTAAAGAAGTCAAGGTTATTATATAACTAGACCGCGTTATAATTTTTAGATTCGATATCGGTATTTAAACTAATCCTTATCTCTAATTTATTGAAATTTTAAATATAATATCTTTAGAGCTTTCTATATCTTTAAAGAGTTTAAAGAAGTCGATATATATTCGTTTAAACTAGGTCTTCGGATCTTACTTTATTCCTTATTTTAATTAAATATTTATATAATTCTTTTCTTCTTTTTTCGTTATCGAGTACTTCCCTCTCGAAGAGCCCTTTATTCGTTTTATAAGGCCGGTTTTAGACTAAAAGTTCCTATATTATTATTATTAATAGGTAGCTAAAAATATAGACGAATATTTATAAATATATTATAATTCGTATTAATTCTAGCGCCCACGAAGACGATAATTCGACGAGCCTCCTTTATAGTACCGGCGACCTCTTATAACTCCTATTTAATATTATTCTAAAGATCTACGGGTATTAACGAGGTATCGCTAAAGTTAATAAACTAAATAGGAAATACCTAACGGGTTTATTATTATAGATAATTTATCGTCGCCTACCTCGGTTTCGTCCACCGATATTTATAACGGGGTATTTTACGAATCCTCTTTAATAAACGATATAGGACCTACCGATAGAGAATTATTACTATCTAGATTTATTTAATTAATAAGATTCTACTTATTATTAATTTTATTTCGCGGTATAACTCGAGTAGAGATAAACCCTATTTTATTATTTTATAAAGTCGCGTAAAATATAGGGTTTAACTATTAATGAGCCGAGGGAGGTTAAAAGTCTTTATTAACTTTACGCCCTTTCCTAGAGAGTCGCCGAATTTCGGTCTAGAGGATATTAATAACTTTATAGTTTATATTATCGTTTTTATTAAAATTCGCTTCCTTTAGTAAACTATTAAGAGAGTATTCAAACTTGGAAGTAGTTTAATAATTTATTATAGAATACCCCGGAACGTTTTACTTTATAAATTCGAGTATTTATTATAATTATAAATAATATTAAATTTAAGATAATCTAGAAGTTTTAAAATATCGTCGGTAGATTAAAAGTTAATATTCTATCGATATATAATTTAAATATACGGTAGTATTTATAATCGACGGCGAATATTAATATTTATAATTAAAACCTCTTTTAAATAACTATATCTAAAAGCGACCCCTTATCCTATACTTGTTATTAATATAATTAAATACTATTAATTCGCTCTCTATAGTAATAATTAGAAGGAAAAGCGACGAGGAGGTAAATTACTTCGTTTTACGTAAATATTTAATAAAAAAGGGTAAACGAATTAACCGATTATTTTATATAAATAAATAGAGATTTAAATATAAATAAAATATTAAAAGTAACTAGAATTTACTATTTTCAAAGTAAAATAAATAGGAGTAAGGTTTCGAAGTATATAATAATTAACTAAATCGTCTATATTTACGCTATTCGGATATTTAACCTTAGAAGTAATTATTAAAGTATTCTATAACTAGTCGGAACTATTAATTAATAAAAGAAGTACTATTAATAGACTTTATCTATTAAATAATATTAGTATTAGAGATATTCTACGAAATCTCTAATCGCCTATTTATATTAAGATTTATAAACTTATTATTAATTTTAACTCCTAAAATATAATCTCTCGCGTAGGTAATTTTATCTTCGTTAATTTTAAAATCGTCCTTCGGAATCTAGGTAACTAGGATATAAAGATTAATAACCTTATATTTATACCCACGCCGGATTATTATATTAAGTTAATTCTATACGAGCTCGTTAATACTTTCTTGAAAATCTCGAGGGATTTTTTTAAAAAGCGTTATCTAGCCGTAAAAAGTATATACTAGATAGTATAGAGGATCGAGTATAGGTTACGAGGAGTAGCCCCCTTTTAATATTCTCTTTTAACTCTTTCCGTCCTTCGGGGAGGTTAGTAAATATTAGAGAATCAAAGCGAAAGTATTTCCTAGTAGTAATTAATAAAAGACCGTCGACGTCGTAGTAATTATTATAATTACGGTTTAATTAATACCGGTTAAAATACCCCGGTTATCGCGATTAAATAGGAAGAGATTTATTAAATAAAGCTCTAGTATATAAACCTCTATAAAGAGTTATTTTAAAGTTATTAAATAAAGTCGACCTCTAGTATTATATAGGAAGGCCGATATATAGAGTAGATTATAACGGAATACGAATAAGAATAAACCGAAGGTAATAATATTAAAGGTAAGAATAAAGAGGGCGATAATTAAATATATTAACTTTAAATTATTAATAGAGTCTTTAGAAATAATCGAAGTATTTTATTAATATATATAAGATTTGTATAAAGCGGATATAAAGTCCTTTATCGAATTTCTAGTAAACTCGTTTATCTTTCCTACTTCTACCTCGGTATATAATTTATTTAAGGGGTAAGGATAAGTTAGTTAATTAAACCCTCGGTTTATAAAAGAGTATTTATATTTACCGATAAACTTTATAAAATAAGATAAGAGAAGAAGTAGTTACTCGCCTTAAGGAGATTTTTAGTTAATAACGCGAGTATAGAGTCTAGGTTATAAAGAATATCTTAAATAATTATCGTAATACTAGAAGATAAAGATACTATAAGAAAGTTTTATAAAAAGAGAAAGACGAAATAATAATTCTATAGTAATAACTTTATTATCGTCTCTATTAATAAACTTTATTAACCCGTAATAATACGTAGGACTAACGGTAGTAGTATAGTTAATATTATTAATATTAACTACGGTAATATACTTTAAAGAATCCCGTTTAACTACGCCGGAGCGCTAATTATCTAGTAAAGCTATAATATAGAGTCTATAAAGGTAGTAATCTAGGAGAGGAAACTTATAAATACAACGGGTATCGTTTATAAAATAAGAAGCGAAGCGATACCGATCGATATTAATTTACTCCGTATATATCGATTCTACTACCGTTAAGATAAACTACTCTATCGGATTTCCTCTATAGATACGTCGACGTACCGAGTCGATAAATGTAAAGGATCGGAATTTAGGAGTGTCTAAATAGTTATATAAATAATAGATTAAATATTAAATCGTATAAAGGCCGACTTTATTCGCGGATACTTATTCGATTCTCTTCCGTTCGAATCGAGCTCGGTTAACTCTCTTTAATTTACTTTAATCTTTTTATTTAATCGTGCCAGCTCTTTTAAATAATAATTAATAATATTAACCCTCTTTCCGAAGAGAGGAATTATAGGTATCTAGGTCTAATTATTAATTAGAAAGTATATATAATTACGGTCTTTCTACGTTAAATAGCGCTTTTATAACGGTCCTTTTTATTTAATATTCGACTTTCTTAATTATATAAATTCACGGCTTTTACGTTAACGGAAAGACGTTATAACCGATATAATAAAGCGGGTCTCCGCGGCCTCTAGGGCGGTAACGAGTTTCTTATACTCCTATATCTTCTTCGATAAAGTAGAGAGGTCTCGATTAATCTATACGGAACGGACTCTATTAGGGAATATATTATAAAGAACCTTTAATATCGGAAAATCTTTCTTAGGAATATCGGTTACTAGAATAATATTAATAACTTTTAAGCGACGATATTTAGGCGACGTAAAGTAAATATAACGAATATAAACGTAAAATAATAATTCTATATAAATAGTATAATAAATAAATACAATTATAAATAAATTTATTACTAAATAAATTTAATAGAATATAGTATAATCGAGCCCGATATTCGTTTAATTATATCTATTAAGACCTCGGGTAAAACCCGTAGTATTATTCCCGCCGCGGAAATTTAAAGGAATAAGAATTAATATTATAATAATCGATAAACTAGTAAAGATTATAAGAAGTATATAAATATATCGAAGAAAGAAGAAAGTATCGAGGCTAGAGTATTATAATACGATCTTATCGGGTAACTAGAATATACGTAGAATCTAGAATAAAGTCCCGGAAGGGCGTTAACGGGTACGTTATCCTTCGGGTATTAAATAAATTCGAGGTTAACTATTATATTAATTTAGTATCTATACGCGTAAAGGTAATTAGAATTTACTAGAGTTATTTGAGTCTATCCTTAAGAAGGACGAAAACGTAAACTTTAAAAATAAATACGACCGCGGATATAATAAATAATACTAGAAAGATCCGTAGCGAGAGTTTTTAATATTATAATATAATTTTATTTACTTTAACCTAGCCTAGCCTAATTTATCTTAGATTTAATTTAAATTAAAATTAGTTTCCTTATTTTTATCCTAATATAGTTAGGATAGGAAATAAATAAATACTCTATATATTAACTTTTATTTAAATAATAGTTAGCTTTACCCTAGTTTTCGTCCTTTATTTTTTATCTTAATTTACTCCTATATTATAACTAGGTTATAGTTTAATAAACCTAGCCGTTAATTTAATAAACCTCTAAATATTAATCCCGTCTCTTAATATTATAAAAGATTAATTACCTAGTTAATACTCCCTAGTATTAGGATAATTATTATAAAGAATTAACTCTTTAACCCCGAAGACCGCGTATAATAATTCCTCGCCGAAGTTTAGAATAACTTTATTAATTTCCTTAATACCTTCGATTATTTATATATTTAAGTCGAGAGTAATTTCTTATTAAATACTTTATCCTCGTCTACGCCTCTTTCTCCTCCTACGCTAGATACGTAATCTCTAGTTTATATTATCGTTTAGGTAATAACCTAAATCGTATTTATTATAATTTAAATTATACTTTAACCCCCGCCCTAGGTATTTAATAAGAATACTTTTAATAATATTATTATTATAGGCCTACGCTCGTCTTCCCCTTTAAATACTTAATAATTTATTTCCTCGCGATCTCGAACGCCTCCTAAATCCGAAAAGTTTCTAGATATCTCGGAATATAAAGAGGACTAGGATAAATTAGATATTTAGGAGTAAACGTTAATATAACGAATATATATAAATTATAACCACTACTCTACCGATAACGATATAATCGTTTATATAGAGTTTAAATTAATTATTAATAAGAAGGTTTTTAATTTAATAAACCGTTATTAAAAGGAGGGTCTTTATATTTTAATTAACTTTACCGATTAATAAAAAAGCTACGGGAAGTATATAATAACCCGTTTAAATAAAAAGATATTTAGAATTATATCCGGGAATTTAAATAAGGCTTTATACCTTTTAACGAGTATTTTAACCTCGTTTTTTAAAAGAAAGAATATTCTCGAATAAAGGACGAATTCTTAATTAATATTATAAAATATAATATTAATTATATTATTTAATAGGCCTCTATCTCCTAGAGGAAAATTAAGAATTAACGATTATATACCTTCGATAAATACGTTCGTATATACTCCGAAATCGATTAAGAATTTTAGTAAATTAAATACCGTCTATCTCGTTAGAGTACTACTCTTATTAAATTAAAATAATCCTCGAGGAGGTTTATTATACCTTTACTAATTTCTACCCTTATAACTCGCTCTAGTATAACGAGTACTTTTATCCCCGTTATTGGACTAGTTTTTATTATTTTATTTAAAGAGTTAATAAATCTTAATTCGGCCTAAATTATTATTAAAAGTAAATTAACGAGAACCTTAATTATTAAAGTTATCTACGAGAAGTAGAGGCTTTACTTTTATTATAAATCGTTTAAATATAATATAAGAGCCTATTTTATTAAACTAGCCAGCCTCCGATCTAGTATTATAACCGTTATCGACGACGACGAGAGTATTATAAGAGGAGTTATTTTAAACGCGGGAAAAGAATAATCCCGGTATAAAGTCGCGTATTAAAACTATAAGTATTTAGAACCCTATATATATCCTTTTATTTATCGGCTATATTATTTAATTTACCTTCGTTATTAATTAAATTTTTATTATAATTTATTATATAACTTTTTAAGACCGACCCTACTTTTCGTAATAAATATATAATTATTTCTTATTAATTACGGAATAATTAATCCCGAATTTAAATTAAAGCCTTAATTAATATTAATATATCTAATTATCTTTTTATCGATTATAATTTTATATATATTTATCGTTTACCTCTTCGTTTTCTTCGTTATCTTTATATTATCCGACTTTTTAATAGCGTACCTACCGTTATAAAACGTATTATTTATATCGTAGAAGTAATTTTAAATATTTATAATTATTAAGAACGAATAATCTTTTTCGTTATTAAGTTTAATTAATACCCCGTTATAATCGGCCTATTATACCTCTATCGTTATAAAGTTATTATTAATTTCTTAAATAATTCCTTAACTTTCGTTTTATATTTTTATTTAAGAAACTATATTATTAATCCTATAAAAGTCTTCGCGGAAAATAAACTCTTTTTAATACCTTAAGAAAGTTTTTAAACCTAAGAATTCTAGTCTCTAATTTTATCCGATACCCGCGTAAGGTAAACCCCGATTTAAAAGAAGTCGTTAATATATAAAGAGCCGTTATTATTTATAGACGATAATGTTATTATTAAATAATTAATTCCGACTCGAGAGAAGTTACTCTAGTTCTAGGTTTATTAATAATATATTTAATTTTAAGTTTATAAAAAGTAAACCTCGATTTAAGAAGAGTTAACCTAGTTTTAAATTTATTAGAAGTAAACTTAATCTCTAGCTTAATTTAGTATTTATATAAAATAATTTAGGATTTAAAAAAAGTTACTTTAATTCTAGGTTTATTAATAATAAATTTAGATTTAAAAGAAGTCTTCCCCGCCTTAGTCCTAGTTATTTATTTTTATAAAAACTAGTTATAATAACGAATATAATTATATTATTATTATCGTTAAGTAAAGAAAGATATTTAAAATTAAATATCGTAACTTAACCTCGCTTCGTTTTAAGTTTTAGTATTAAGAATAACGAACCTAGTACCTAGTTACTCTTAATATATACGAGATAAAATCTCGATTATTTACCCGTCTCTTTAAACTTAACGAGTAAATTATATTTAATCTATTATTTATAGAAATTAATCGATTTTTAGGTATTTTAAAAGAAATCTCGATTTTAAATATTTAACCTCGTTAAGAATCTAGATATTATAAACTTAAACCCCGCCTTAATTAAAATTTTAAATTAAATATTTACGATTAAACCTAAAATCGAGTTATATTTAAAATAAATAAGGAGTTTTACCTCGCCACCGTTATTATTTAAAAAGAGTTTTAAGTCTACCGAGATAATAAAAATATTAACTTAACTACGATCCTACCTACGCGGTATTATAAATTCCTAGACGTTTTTTTAAGAAAAGACGTTAATACCTTACCCCCGTATTAATTATATAATTATATTATTAAATTTAAAGAAGGGTTATAACCTCCGTTATTTAATTTATATAATATATATTATAACGAGATTCTAGAACTCCGCCGTTACCTAGATTTAAACTTTAATAAAAGTTTTATTTAAGTTAATCGGTTTTATACCGCGTTTTTTATTTTATTCGTAAAGAAACCTAGTAGAGGCCTACGTCTCTATATTAATTACCGAGGGTTTAATATTATTATTATAAAGAATAAATACTCTTTACCTTTAATTTTAGAAACCTTAAATCGATTAAATCGTATTAAGGTATTTTTTAAATTAGATATTATATTTATTTTTAATCGCCTCTATATTAAAGAGGGCGACGAAAAACTTATAATATTCCGTACCCGATTCGGTTTATTCGAATACTTTATTATATTATTTAGATTATATAATAACCTTACCTCGTTTTAATACTATATTAATAATACTTTTTATAAATTTCTCGATAAGACCTATACTATATACCTCGACGATATTTTAATTTATAGCGATATCGAGGAAGAGTATAAAATCTACGTTAAATATATTCTCTAGAAGCTCCGCGAGGCGGGGCTTTAAATAAATATTATTAAATATAATTTCTACGTTAAGAAAGTTATATATTTAGGATTAATTATTATTATTAAAGGGATTAAAATAAATTTAAAGAAAATCGATATTATCTTAAATTAATTATAACTAGTTAATATTAAAGATATTTAAAGTTTCCTAGGATTCGTTAACTTCTATCGGCGTTTTATTTATAAATTTAGTAAACTCGTTATTTTACTTATAGTTTTAATTAAAAAAAGTACCGTCTTCGAGTAAAATACTCGATATTAAATAACTTTTAATACCTTAAAGAAACTTTTTACCTTCGATATTATTTTACTTTATTTCGACCTTAACCGTAGAATTATCGTAGAAATAAATACGTTTAATTACGTCTTTAAGGGGGTTTTATTTTAATATAATAATTAAAACGTCCTTCGTCCTATTATTTACTTTTTAAAGAAGTATAACCCTACCGAGTATAATTATAAGATTTATAATAAAGAGTTTATAGTAATCGTCTATGTATTCGAGGAATAATATTTTAAATTAAAGGGATTTACTCTCTTTATCGAGGTAATATCGGATTATAAAGCTCTTAAATATTTTATTTTATTTAAGGTATTATCTCGCCGTTAAACGAGGTAAAACGAGTTTTTATCCCGTTTTAATTATAAGATTACCTACCGGCCTAGTAAAGAAGATAGTAAATTTAATATATTAATATATTAGTTAAAAGATCTCTTTAAAGAGAGGGATAAATTAGATTCTAAATATTAATATTAATATTAGATAGTATTAAAAAGAAAAAACCTAACCCTAGAAATCTTTAAAGATTATATTTATAATATATCGTTAAATATAACGACCCTAGCTTTAGTCCTAGTTACCCTAATTATATTAATAATAAATTAAAAGATTCTCGTCTAGCCCTTCTAGTTATACTTTATATTAATTTATACGACCGTTATAAACTTTAATATAAATATTAATCCGGAATTATAGACCCCGTTTATATTTTACGAGCCTAAATTTAATAAAGATTAATTTATTAATTTAAACGAAGATTTATATAATACCCCGATTTATTAATTATAGGATATAATTAGTTAAGCCGATCGATTCGCTTTTAGAGTCCTAGAAATACTACGTTCTAAAATATATTATTATAGCGGAATTCCCTTTATTAAATACGAAGATAAGGATAAAGTTCTCTATTTTCGAGGAAAGAGATATATTCCGAATTTTAATAAACTACGCCTTCGTTTAATCTAGTTAGTTTATAATAATATCGCGGGTAATTACCTAGGTCGTATTAAATATTACGAATTAATTAATCGGGCCTATTAATAGCCTAATATCTATATTACTATCTAGCGATTTATAAGGAATTATTATATATACCGAAGAATTAAACCTTCCCGCTAATGTATTTAAAGATAATTATATTTATTACCGCTTTTATAACGACGTTAGAGAGACGTCTCGATAGATTATATAGGTCCCCTACCGCCTTATACTTTTATATAAATTATTTATTAATATATCCTAGTTTTCGTAGACCGTTTAATTAAGATATAGTATTTAATATTAATTATATTAATAAAAGTAAACGAAGCCTATAACGCTTTCTATTAGAATGTATAGAAGTTTTATAAATTACTATATATTTTTATTTCGGATCGAGGATTTTAATTTATATTAGAGTTTTGGGAGGCCTTATATAAATATTTTAAAATCGATTAATATATATCTACCGGGTACTATCCTTAAACGGATAATTAAACCGAGTAGTTTAATACTATAATAAAATACTACCTCCGTATATATATTAATTATATATAGGATAATTAGGTGAAATAGCTCCCTAGAGCGGAGTTTTTTTAATAATAATACCGATTCTTCTAATACTCTAGCCTCGCCTTTTTTAATTAATTATAATTAATATTTATATATCGGCTTCGAGTTTATCGAGTCTTTATTTTAAGATTTTACCGCTTAAGCCCGTATTTATTTAATTATTATTAATAAATTCGTAATATAAATAAAAGCCTTAAACGACTACCTCCGCGATAAAATATTTATTATTTAAATTATCTTTAAATCCTCGGTTAATTAACGAAGGCGCCTATATTTAATATATTTAATAGATAATTAAGTATAATTAAATACTAAGAATTTAAATACTATAGACTCTTTAATTAAACTCGACGATTATAATATCGGCCCCTTTCGAGTCTCTAAAGTTTTCGATAATCCTTTTATAATTTAATTAGATTTTTCGTATTTAATAAAAGTTTACCCCGTCTTCTATACTAACTTATTATAATTAATAATTAATAACCCTCTACCTAGATAAGTCTAGTTTATCCGAGAATTTATAATTACCGAAGATAATTAACGAGAGTAGTATATTAATAGTATTTTAAATTTTAAATATAATCGCCGTTATAATCTACCTTTATTAAAATATTACGTTAATTAATAAAGTTATATTATTATATAGGAACCCTTTTATTACTTTACCCGTTATTAATAATTTATTAATAAATATTATATTTCGAATCCTAGCGCCGCTAGCCTCTACGAATTATTATATATTATTTAAAGGTATTAATATAAGGAATTTTTATTATTTTTATTTTAGTCCGATCTTTAAGAAGTTAACCGCCGTTTATATTATAGTTTATTTTTTATCCGTTATTATCCCCTCGGTTATTATTTCGTATCGGCTTCGACCGATACTTTGTATTATTATATAAATAAATAGTACCCTATAACCTAGCCCCGCCGTTATTATTTATAAATAATATCGTTAATATTTAGTTTTATTCGTATACTGTCGCCTATTCCCCGTCTTATCCCTTATTTATTATTATCGATAACTCGAATACTCCGACGCGTTTTTATTTTAATTATTTCGTAACCTTAAATAAGATTTAAGGTTACGAAATTTAATTAATTGAATTAATCGTTTATTTATCTCGTAGGAGCTCGACCTTAAAGAGGGGGCTATTATTATAATATAGTTTTATTTACTTTAATTTAACCTAGTTTAGTTTATTTTAAATTTAATTTAAATTTAAACTAGTTTCCTTATTTTTATTTTAATATAATCGGGATAGGAAATAAATAAATATTCTATATACTAACTCTTATTTAGATAATAACTAACTCTATTTTAATTTTCGTCCTTTATCTTTTATCTTAACCTACTTTTATATTATAACTAGGTTATAATTTAATAAATCTAGCCGTTAGTTTAATAAACCTCTAGATACTAATCCCGTTCCTTAATACTTAAACGTATCGTACTCTTTCTAGTAAAGTATTAAGCGTAGTACTAGTACTACTAAGCGAGGATATTATTATCGTCGATATAGTTAAATATATAGGAAGTAAATTATAGGAGAAACGCCTTTAAATAATATTCTAACTATTTCCTTTCCGTTAAGTATTAATCGCGTAATCTTCGGTACCGGGAGAGTAATTTAGGTTTTAAATATACTCTAGTTCTTACTCCCTTAAGCCCTAGCCTCCTCTATTTTAATATTAACTCTCTTTACTCTAAATTTACTATATTCTTCGTATTAAGAGTTTTTATTTCAATATATTATTAATTATATATTTCAATTAAGGTATTATCCTAATTTAATTACGGACGAGGTTATATACTCTCTAACGACGATATTTTCGCTAGATTTACGAGGTCTCTTCCGTAGTATTTTATCGTCGACTTTGAAATAATCTAGTACCTATATTATACCTTCGCTAACTAGTATCTCTTTACGATATACCGAGTATCTTGAAATATATCTAGAGTTATCGTTAATACTCGGATAAATATCTAGGCCGAAAATTTAATAGGGCTATTAATTTTATAACGATATTTCATACTCTTTATTTAAATAACTTAGTATTATTATTAAAAGAAGTTTTTAAAGTTACCTAAATAAACCGAATAAAAGATTAAAATTTAGGAATCGTTTAAATATAACCTCCGGGGTTTTTAAATAGATTTATTAAAAGATAAAAAGAAAGTTAAATTTATTCTTACGTTATAAATATAAAGTACGGTTATAACGAAATACGTATCGCTAGATCTAGTTTTTTAATTCCGCCGGGAGCTATTAAATTAATAATAGAGATTATTATTAAAACGGTAAATATAGTACTCCTTTATAATATACCTCCTATTTAAAAAACGTATATAGGTTATAAATATAACGATTTTATACTATATAATATAAAGAGAATTATAGTTATATAACTCTAGTATATAGAGTCTTATAAGGTAGGTAGTAGTAAAGTTAAATATTAACCTTATTTATAATTATTATAATTAAGTATTTATATTTTAGATATTTATCTAGTTAAGCCGCTTTAGCCTCTTTATTAAATAATTATTAAAAGATTTCATTCCACGTACTCGTGAACCTAGTATTATAATAGTTACGAACGGTATATATAAATCGTGGAATACTATTTATTATAACTTTTAATAGTCTCTTAAACGAAATAATTATTAATAATTTTGAACCGAAGGATAGGAGTTTACTCGTATAACCGGAGAAACTTCTTTATTATATACGGTATTATATACTCGCGAAGCTACCTTTAGATTATTATTAGAAAAAGGAGTAGATATTTTAATCTAGGATAAAGATAGAGATACGGTACTATATTATTTAACTACGAAAGGAAATCCGTATAACTTTACTCCTCTAAAACCCTTATAGTATCGATCTTCGGAACGAGAAGGGCGAGATATTATTATTATATACCGTATAAATAGGAAATAAAGAGATTATAAACTAGTTACTAGAAGTTAGTATAGATTTTTCCGCGTCGACTATTATTAGATTTAAAGATAAAACTCGTCGACGACTCGAGCTAGAAATTTATAAAAATAATAGAATATAATTATAACGCCGAAGAGAAGTCTACGAAATTTACGTTAAACGTAGTTATAACGTAGGGAGGTTTAGGAAAGAATTAAGAGACCGCTATACTTTACGGCCTAGAAAGGGTATAGGAAAATCATTAAACTCCTTCTTAATACTAGCGTCGACTCTTCGGCCATAATATATAATAAACGGACTATAGTATATTACGCTACGAATAGAAATTATAAAGACGTTTTCTAATTACTTTTAATAGCGGGTATTAATACGTTTAAGAAAGATTACTCTAGGATAACTACGTTTAATTATAATTCTTAAGTTGAAATTAAATATAATAAACTCGGAAACTTTAATTATAGATTTTCTTTAACTAGTTACTAAATTAATAATATCCCCGGTTTACGAAGAGTAATCTCTTAATATCTTTTCTAATATAGGTTTCCTCTATTTATATTACTAGTATAACTTTTTATTAAAGTTCGAAATCTTTCGTTAATACTACTCGGTAAGAGTAGCCGTCTTAAGTTAAAATTTATAACGAGTAGTCGATTCAAGCTCGATATCCCTTATAGGCGGCTATAATAAAAAGGGATAAATAGAGAGGGTACGAAGGATAAAGGGTAAGGAAAGATTACTACGTATTTAACCGTTCGATAAAATTTTATAAAGGGTTCCGTTTATAGATATTTATAGAAATATCTAAAGATTAATATACGGTTAAAGTACTATAAAAGGTAAAGATAGCGCTAGTAATCTTCGGTATAAATAATTTTTTTAACGCTCCGGTTATATAATAATAAAATTCTATTAAATCGTTTTTTCGGCCCTCGTAGCTCTAGTAACTATAAATTCATTTAATTACCTACCGGCCGCGACTATAACTATAATTTATAAAAACGGGTATTCGATAACTTTAAATTCCGTTCTAGTTACGAGTACTCCGGACTTTTAAAATACTATAATTACCGATAATTTAGGCGGTTATATAATTATTTCGATTATTAATATATACGGAACTTTATTATCTCTATTCTTTATTTTAAATACTAGTAACTCTACTTTAGTAGGGAATCCGTTAATTATTATACTTCCCGATACTTCGTTTACCTAGTACTCTTTCCTAACTAGTTAAATAAAAAGAATATATATTAAGTTAAATACTAACTCTATTAATAGTAAAATCGAAAAAATATTAATTCACCCGATATCGATATTAACTATATCGATAACTACTTTATATTTATTATTTATTCTTTTAAAAATATAGCGGTCTCCGGTTATAATATCGATTTATTTAAATAACTAGGTATTATTTATAATAATTAAATCGATAACTTTATCTACTTTAACTCTGTTTAAAATATCGTTAATAGACCTACTCCGTTATTTTTCGTAATATATATAGGGGTTATTTATACCTATCTTAATAATAACGAGATTAATATAAATAATCTCAAGAGTAATCTAGTCTCTTATTATATCGGTATATTATACGAAGTACTTTTATAGTAATATTCTAAACGAGGAGATTTAATACCCGAGTCGTCTATATAGATTAGGGATATTAAATTACGGGTAGAAAAAATACGTATCTCCCTACCGTTACTCCTTCTACTCGGGCGTAAACTTTAATACCGTTATCGCTCGTCGCGGTCCCGTATTCACGGATAAATCTACCCGGTAATTTAAATACTTTTACGTATTATATTATAGTTACTTTTATCGCTTTAAATAATATATACCTCTATTACGAACCGTGTTAAAGCGAGGGATATTTGGTTTTCATAACCGATAATAATATATAGTCGCTATCTAGTTTAGGTAGAACTTTAATTTAATATATTATACGTCGAAAATATTTAGAAATTAAATTTATATCTTTCTTTATAAATTATAAACCCGAGTATTATTTAATTTTAAAAATATTACTCTACCCTCTAGCCCTTTAACCGAAAACTAATCCTATAGTATTAATTAATCTCGCGTATATAGGACGAAATATATTTATAATTAAGAGTATAAAAATTAAAGGTACCCTCCGGGAGATCCAATTTTAACTCTTTTATCGAGTATCTAGAAATTACCTACTATTTTTAAAGAGTTAATTATAAATTCGTAGAAGCTAGTAAACTACTAGACTATAATTATATTAAAGTATTAAGTTTCCTTCGCCTCCGTAAAATTACTTAATATTTACTTCTTCGAGAATCGTAGAATATATTCCTTAAAGGTACTACTCTACGTTATTATTTTAATTATTTAAATATATATAGCTCTAGCGACTCCTAATATAGTAAACTCTTAATACGGTATAAATAGTAAAGACGGTCCGAAGAGTGATAATACTTTTATTAATTCGGCTTAAAATTCGGAAACTTAAATCGAGAGTATAATTAATAAGTAAATACGTAAACGATAAATATATATATATTTATCTATTAAATAAATATTAAGGAATATAATAGGATAAGCCTTCGAAGGTCGGAGTTACCTTTTATAGCGAAAGGGATTATAACGGATTTTTAGGGACGATAAATAATTTTATATAATCTCCTAGGGAAATATTAATTCCCGTAGAGGGCGGTATCGCCTATAGTTTTTAATTACTCTACCGAGGTCTCTAAAGTTAAGAGTAACTCGATATTTCTATAAAGAATTCCAGTAACGGAGACTAATACGGCGATTTTATTAATAGTTATTTCGCGGGTACCGCTACTTCTTATAATAATTAAAGAAATATTAACTACGTAAGATTTTAGAATAATCCTAGTCTTTAAGCGAAGAAGAGGATATTTATTATATAATTATTAAAAGAGGCGTATTTGTTCTATAAAGAGTTACTAGTTAAAGTATCACGTATAATATACTCTCGAGATATAATTAAAGTCTTAAATACTTAGTAGATTAGCAGACTAATATATATTTAATACTACGACGTAGTATTATTTCTGCGGGATATAATATCCCGAATATTTATATTTATAATTTTTTTATTTTCTTTTCGTATAGTGTGAAACCCTTATCGCCTTTGTGTTTAATTTACGGAAGGTCCCCCTTTATAGCGTAGTAGAGTTTCTTTACTATAATTTCATTATCGAGCTCTTATTATTCTTAATATTTATAAAACGGTTATATCCGAGCTTTGAGGTTTATTATTATACTAGAAAATCGTTATTAGTTTTATAATACGTAATTTCATTACCTCTAGTTAAAGCGACTAACGATTTTTAGTTAGTACGAAACGACCTCGTATATTCTATAATAATTAATACGTTATAGTTTTACTACTACGTTATCTAGTATCGCCCCGAGTATATTTACGACTTTCGTCGTCGTTATTACGAAACGGTTCCCCCGTTGTCTACGCAGCTCGTTTCTCCTACTTATTACAATATATCTTTAAATTATAATTTACGCCCGGAGAGTAATACGTCCGGATTCTAACGAATAAAAAGCGATGAAAGAAAGTCTTAAAGATATTTAAGATTTATAGTAACTTTTAAAACAACGAGAATAATAATAAATAAATATTTTATCGGAGTTAGACACCGAGCCGGTTTCAATACCTTTATAGAATTACTTTACGATATTAAAGAATAGTCTTCCTATTTCTAATTAAACTATAGAAAAGTATATCGAAGATATATTATATTTTACCAAATTATATAGACCTAAAAAGGGCGAATATTTCCGTAACGAACTAAATAGACTATATACCCCAAATTCGTTAACGAGATTATAGAACGAAAAATATCCTCAATATCTTATTATTATATTAAATTAAGATATTAGGCTCTAATATCCTCCCGGCTAGATTAATAGAGTTAAAGAAAATAATCATTAAGTATTAAAATATATAGAAAAATATCCTTTAAATTAAACTCTTAATAAGTTAATCTAGTAGATAACTACGATGAATTATAATATATTCAGCCAATTTCTTTAATAGTAGGGAACGCGTTTTCTTATAAAAAATAGATTATTTAACGAACTTTTTGAATTTAAACCCGGAGAGTTCACTTTAATACAAAATTAAGAAATCCTAATAAACAAAGCTAGTATAATAGGAAATCTACTATACGACTTCTATAATTATCCAAAAATAATAGAATTCTTATAATCGGAAATATGAATTTGGACTAAAGTTGTTTTTAACTACCTAGTATATCTTATTAAATATCCTAGAAATACGAGGCGGTTAGAGATTATTATTTAAATCGATAATTATAATATTATTTTCGACCTAGATATACTTCAAAACATTTTATTAAATATCGACTTTGAATAGAGATTACGGTAAATATACGACGCCCCTCAAGATTCTACCGACTAGGGAAAACTAGAGTTCTATAAAGTATTTCTAGAGAAAGTACTACCCTTATACTCTAACTATTCTTGGAAAAGTACTCTCGATATAACTAAGAACGTAAAGAAATATATAAATCGTATTTTAAGTAATACTAAATAGGAGGATAATAGTACCGAACGAGAAAAAATTAACCCGTGGGTTAGATCGCCTACTCAATTTCTTATTATTAATTAATTATCTTAAGGGAGCTCATGATATATATCTTAATAAAACTATTAATAAAGATATTTTATCTAGAGTAAAAAAGTTAAAAACGGGGACTTTACGAAGTTAAAATCGTTTTTTAATACTTTAATAATATAGTTACGTAAATATATAGTTCTTTAGTTAATATATTATATCTTATTAATAATAGTAAAAGTAGTTATCTCTAAAGACGTTACGAAGTTAAAATTATTACTTGAAATATAGTCGCGTAAATATATAGCCCCTTAGTTAGTATAGTAGGCCTTATTAATTTTACTAAAAGTAGTAACTATAACCGCGGTATTTTCTTATTATAAACCGAATCCGTGGGGAGAAATAGTTGAAGGATATCGATATACTAACTATAATTTTATATACTCACGAGGGAGAAACTTGAGATCCCTAAATAATAGATTCGTCTCGGTACGGTGGGTTTCTCTCTATTTAAAGATAGACGTTAGAAGCGTAGGCCACGTTAGACAGTTACTTAATACTATAGAAGATATCGATAGGGACGTTAATATAGTAGGATACTATTCCTCTCGCGTTAAAATTAAACTAGAAAGAAATCGCTTACTTTTAATATAGGGTAGAAATAAGGCTACGTATAGCCCTAGAACTAAATACTCAAGTTTAGGACTAAATACTCGGGTCTAGAACTAGATATTATAATTAATAAGCGCCTAGGTTTTAAATAATCGGTGAAGTATCTAGTATAATAGAGGCTGAGAACTCTATTTCAAAATTATAAATTAACTCCTTAGCGGACTAATACCCGAAAGGATTCGTAAATACGATATTACCGACGGAGTTTACTATAACCTATCTTATGAGGTTTTCTTAATAGTAGGTCGCCTCGGCTTTTATTAACTCCGGTTAATCTCCTTCGGTGAAAGGTATTACCCCTATTAATTTACTACGAATAATTAATAACGAGGTAATAAAATATACACGCTTAAACTTTTTACTAAATAAAGTCGAGTGGGAAAAATAAAGATTTCTATAAAGAGAGATCCGCTCTTCGCGCCGTCTTAATAAAACGGGAGTATAAATATTTAAAACCGTTATACTATCGTTAAAAGGAACCTCTAGCGAAATATAATTAAAAATATTATAATAATCTAGTAGCGCCTAACTATTAAGTATTTAAGGGGTATAAACTTTAATATTTTTTAACTTCTACTTCGCTCGTCGTTAATACCCTCGTTTTTATTAATTTTATTTAAATTCCCTCGCTAGCTCGAGGCGTCCTATTTATTAAAGAGCGGAGTTATTAATATTTTTACTATTTATTACTAATTAATTTACTTTATTAAATCTTTTAATATCGACTTTATCGCTTCGAAGTAGGGATATAATACTATAATATACTAACCTAGTTAATCTATTTATTTATTATTAATATTAATATTTTCCGATTATTTACTATATTACGTTATTAAAGTATCTAGAATTTTCCTCTATTTTAAATAGTCGTTAGTAATATTAAAATTATAGTTTTCTCTTTATATAATATTTTAATATTTTAATATTCCTGCCCTATCTTCTTAATATTAACGTTAGAATCCTAGCCTCCGAGTGTACCTTATAGGTTAATATAATTAATATACGCGGGAGTAGAGGTTCGATCTATATATATATTTCCGATTTAGAGATCCTAAGAATCGATTAATTAAGGATTATTCCCTAAATTATTATAACGAACGAAATAATTTAAAGACGAGAATAAAGTCGGGTCTTTATAACTAGTCGTATAGTTATTATTAATAAAGTCGTTCTATTTATTCTCGGGGTATTATTTATCGAAAAAGCCAATTATAGCGAGAAATATATACGAGTATAATATATTTATATTCACGTATCGCTGTCCCTTTAAATCCCGATATAATTATATATCTACTTCTAGCGCCAAAAGCTGTCATTAATAGAGTATTGGATATGAACTAGTTATATTACTATAGTTCGGAGGATTGAATAAGGGACCTAAGCCCTATGCACGTCAATAATTGTATACCGCGAATCCAAGTCTGATGACCTGTATAAGCCACGCCGAGATACCCGCGCTAAAGCGCACGGACCTCAGAATTACTAATCGTCCTACGGGAGCTGGCTCTATGCTTCTGGCCATGATTCCTTGCTGTAACGGTAGAGAGCGACACCAAGGCAGTGCAGAAGTGGTTATGGATTGGAATCTATCCGTACAGCCTAATCCTTTGGCTGTGAAAAATCCTGCCGTAACCGTGACTTATGGGTGTAGTCCGTGCGCGTCAATGACTTTAGCGCATTCTTACTCGGCGCGTCAGGTCATTGATGACCCGATTAAATGAGGAGAGAAGTCCGTAGGATCCCGGAAGGATTATACAATAGCGGTTAACGAAAGCTAGGTAATATTAAGGACAGGTAGTTTAGAAATGAAACGATCTAGAAATATATCGTCTTAGGGTTCGAATACTATATAAAGTATAATTTCTTCGATTACTTATTTTATATAATCCAGGTATTCGAGTCTCTTTAAAGTAACTATTAATATTTTCTATCTCTATTATAATCGTACTCCGGTAATTATAGTAACGTAAGGTAGGAGTATACTATTTTAATTTTCTAAAATAATATAAAAACTCTATAATTTACATAGACGAGCTTTAATATTAATAATAATCTAGTTAAATTATTTATTAAATTTATAATATTAAGCTATAAAGTCTTTAAAATTAATTAATCTTTAGGGCGGGCTAGAGCCCCGTAAAAAGAATTAAAATATCTAGACCGTCTCTAATTTTACGTATTATAAGCGAAGACTTTATACGCGATATATTACGTCTTTTCTCTAGTAACGATAACTTTATAAGTTATTTATTCTTTCTAGCGAACTTTTCCTCTAGAGAAGTCTCTTTATCTATTACTACGCTACGAATTCGACGATAAATATCTCCGTTAAAGTATTTTACTAAACCGGAGTCTTGCTCGCGTAACGTAATTTTCGTATATACGTTAATATTTAGATATTTAGCGGAGATCGAGAGAAATATAAACGAGATTCTATATTATTAAAATATATATTCGCGACTTATTACCGGTTCTCTCTAGCGAGAAATTAATCCGTAGCTTCTAATCGGTATTCGCTATTTATATAAGTTAATAGTTACGGAGAGTTAAAGTACTACGGCTCTTCGAAGGGGTTTCTATTTTATTAAAGACCTTAAGATAAATCGGCTCTAAATATTAAAATAAATACGTAATAATTTAGCTCGAGCTTATTATACTTTTCTAGGCCGAATAACTTTAATAGTCTTACTATATTTCTAAGATTAAATTATCGCGGGTTTTCGGGTATATCCTTAAACTTAAGTTTATTTAAAGAGATTTTGAAAAACTTATAGAAAGTTCGACTCTTTTTCCGAAATATCTATAAATCGTTAAATAAAACGTTATTTATATTTATACTTTTACCTTAAAGTCTAAAAGGATTCTTTATTAACTTTCTATTATAGTAAATATCTCTTATTTTTAAAGGGGTAGTAATAAAAATTACTCTTTTATTACTAAAAGCGGATATATTAAAAATATTAAATTATAAATAATTTTCAAGACTATTAAAATAAATATAGTGTTTTACTCTTTTTATAATTAATATTTTACCTTTTTATTAATCTATTATAGTGTATTTTCCCGCGTCGTTATATTAATTTTGGATATAACCTCTTACGAGTACCTAGTGTAGTTATAAATAATTAATATAAACGACCTTAAACTTTTCGACCCTAGTCGTATAAGTTAATTAATAAATAAACTGAAGAGTCCCGTTAATTAACGACCCTCTTCTCTACTATTTATTAGATAATAAATTAAAGACTTTACTCTTCAAGAGCTCTTCTTTAATAATAACTTTAAAAAATATTTATACGACGGCGTTACGACCTTATAAATCGATAACGTAAATATTTACTCCGATTATCTTATCTTTTTTACGGAGAGTAGTTTAAATTAAATAATACCTTTAACGGCCGAGGATACTCGTATTTATAAAACCGAGTTATTTCTTATCTAGTAGGCCGAGGGCACGTCCGTATAATATCTTTATAACGTTTTATATATACGCCTTTTCTATTTTTTCGCCGATATCGTCTATATCAAGTTTACCGATAACTTTAATGACTTCGACTATATTATTTAGATATTAAAGTTGTAGGCCGTTACCGGTAATACTTCTATCTATAATAAAATATAATTAAAAGTTATTATTATTAGACGTAGAGACGAAGTTAGTCCTAACCTTATTTATAATCTTCTTAAGATAAACGATCTTTAATATAGCCTTTATAATAGATCTCTTCGAGAGTTTTTCTCTTCGATTAAAGTACTTTACCTAGCCGCTAAATAGTTATCTTCTTTAATACGTTTTCGACGGCTTAAGGAGCTCCTTTAAAGAGAAGTAAACGAGATATATTTAATTCGATAAAGTCTCGGCTATCTTTATTCCGCCGAATATATTACTCGATTTTTTCGTATAGTTATAACCTATACTATAGCCTCGTTAAATTAGTTATTCGATTTTATATTAACGAGCCGGCGGGGTAACGAAGTTACGCTAGATTTTATAAATTACTTATTTAAATTCCTACGATTCGGAGAGAACTAGTAGGTTCCTCGTAATATATTAATAACTTTTATTACTTTAAATATTATAATGAATATATACCCCTTAAAGATATATAGTAAAATAACTTTATACTCTATAAAATTAAAATTCTTAATATTTAATAAAAACCCGTAGTCTTCGATTTAGAGATTCTTTATAATATTTAATATTAATATCTCTATCTTTAATCCTTTATTAAAATATACGATAATCGGGATTTTATTTAATAATAGGATATCTTTATTCGTAGTTAGTTAGTCGAAATCTTCTTTTATATAATCGTATACGGGAAGCTAGCGATATAAATATATTAAAATAAAACGGAGTCTCTCGATATTAACTAGGCGTAGATTAAGAGTAATAAAATTTATTTTTATTATCTTCGACGGATACCTAAGAATAATCTATTTTATAAATATATTATATACGAGATCTATATTCGAAACTTCGGGGATAAAACCTCGATCTTTAGTAATTAATATCGAATTAATATTTATATACTTTATTATATACAAAAGTTTCTAATAGGGTTAAAACTATTTATTATTAAATTACGACTTTTAAATATAAATAACGGAGGGACTCTTAAGGTAATAGCGATAAAATTTATATATATATTATAAAATATTTTAGGAAATATTTAGAGAATCTAGAACTTATTCGACGTTATATATAGTACTAGCGTTAGTGGGGTTAATAAGTAATAATTAACTTTTATTTAATTAATATAAAATAAGTAACCTTCTCGTATTAATACTCTTCCTATATTAACTACTAGTTTCGGAGTATATAAAGATATTTAATACCCTAGTTAAATAACTCTTTCTTTAATCTTTAGATCGAAAAAGTATTTTTAATTATCTCCGCTATTTATTAAAGTCGTAGTACCGTAACGGATACTATAATATAGATATTTTAGAAGTTTATTTATAAGAGAACCTAGGCTCTTAGGGTCGGTTATTCGACTACGTTTAAAATCTTATTACTACGAAAGTTAGTATAATAATAACTACTATCGATAAGAGTTTCCCGGTCGTATTAACTAACTATAATAATTTAGGTAAATAAAACGAGAAATATAATATATAGAGATTATACTCTTTTATTAACTACGTTAATTATAAATTAAATTATAAAATTATCCGTCTAACGGAAATAAAAGACGAACTATATATTTAGTAAATATAAGTCTTTCTAATTATACTACTAGAGGGGGTTAACTTATTTAGAGGCCGAATAACTTCGGTAGTTTTAATATAAATTTTTATAACTACTCTTATTATTATCTAGGGTTAACTATTATAGTTTATATTTATCCGTATATACGTATATAATTAACCTAGTTTAGGACGGAGGTATAAACGGATATAATAATTCTATTAAGTTTATATTTTAAAAGAGCCTATATATCGATCCCTCGCTCTCTAAACCCGATCTTGTAATATCCGTAGAGATAGGTATTAATAGAAAACTAAAGTCGCCGAGAGTTACTTCTTTCCGCTACGTATTATTCGACGGCTTTATTCCTCGATTATAGCGGGCTTATATATTATCGTTCGACGACGAAAGTAATTTTAAAGACGTTATAAATAACTTAGACCCCGAGACCCGTAATAATTATAAACGATTTAATATCGTTTTATTAAGAAACGAGCCGGCGATTAATAATACTAGCCGGATAAACGAGTTACGTTAACTCGTATATAAAGATTTATAAATACTTCGATAATACGAAGAGACGATTTATACTTTATTTATAATATATTTCTACTTTAAATTAAGTAATTAATTACTAGGGAATCGAATCCGTTACTTTAGGATAATCCGATACCGTCTATTAAGTAAAGTTATAGTAAAACTATTTAAACGAATTTATCCCTCCCGCCTATCTTTCGTAACGGACTATAAATCCTTAAAGTATTATTAAAGTAAACGCGATCTTTATTTATTATACTACCGATATCGAAAGCCCGTAGAGTTCACCGTTCGGGATCTAGGTTAATTAATTAATATATATATAACGAGTATAAAAAGACTATAACGGAAGATTAATACTTTTCTATAAATAATATAGTAGTTTATCGACTAGTAATATCTTAATATTTTATTTAATATAGTTTATTATAGAAGTTTAGACTATTTATATAAATTATATATAATTACTCTATATTATAAATTAAAAAGATAGGCCCCTAATAACGAAGGCCGATACGAGTTATTTAAGAAACGTCGATAGAACTAGTATTCCATAAGAGAAGAGATCCGAATAATATTAATAATAATATTAATAAATCAAGAGCCTAAACCTTAATAGAGAATTAACTAGACGAGGAAAAGGAGAATATTTCTATTAAAATATACTCTTATTATTATACCTCGTGTCGTAATTATAAATAAAGATTAAATATTTAAAATAGTAAAGTTCAAAATACCTCGAGATCTTAATTTATTAATTTAACGTCTCGACTATATATGAAAGTCTCGTCGATACTAGCGTATTTAGCCTCTAATAGATAAAGTAGCGGAAAATTAACTTTATATAGTAATTATCGTAAGGAAAAAGGTCGTAGAGAGTTTTATATATTAAAAAGTCGTCGATAACTTTATATTTCGATATAATTATTTTTATAAATCGTTTTCGGAATAGAAATTTAGTATATTTATTATAGTATTTTACCCCGCTTCTTTTAAATAAATAAGAGATTACTATAATAATTATTATATAAGAGTTTAATCCATTTATTTTTATATATCCGATAAGTTTTAATATTTTTTCGAGGCTGTAGCGACTATAAGTAAATTTTAGCGCGCTTAATAAATCGATATAAATATAAAGAACCACGTTAAGGGAAAGCCTTTTTAGTTTTAATTAATAACTTTATTTACTTTTAAGAGTCCTAGTCGATAAAAAGAACTCGTTAATTAATATTTTAAAATTAAGATAATTTAGAGATAAATATAAATCTACCTACTATATTATCGTTCGACGAAAGAGAGAAAGATTTATATCGAGGGATATTATTTCGCGAAAAAGTTAGAGTGTAAAAGTTTCCGCTCGCGGTGAGGTAGATAATAACGTAGTTATAATAAACTATAAAGAGGTTAGCGGGAGGAAATAATAATAATACTCGGAGTAGGAAATTTAGCGCTCGGGTATAGGGATTATAAATTAGAAATAAACGAATAATTATTACCTTAAAGCTCTATAAATAGGAATAAATTTAATTTTAATAAAGTTAAGGCTACGCCCCGTTTCTTTATAAATATAAAAGATTAATACTATCGTCCGCTTTAATTAATAGTATTTTATATATAGAGAGGACAGTAGTACTAAATATATTTATAAAGAGCGCGATTTATAATACTAGACTAAAATTAATCTTTAAGGTTCGACGAGGTTATTATATCGGGTTAAGAGCTCGAGTAATCTCCTCTTAAAACTTATTATTTAAATTATATATTTAATTAGGTAAGAGACTCGGCGTTATAAATTTAATACTCTTTTAAAACTATTTCTCCCTTCTCTTCTATCTCCTCCCGTTATATAGTAAATTATCTTTCTATTATTATTCCCTATCTTAAGACCGTTATTTAATAAATTATATTAAATATACTCCTTTCCTCTATTATAGGAAAATAAATACTACTCGAGTTACGTTTTATTACGAAATTATTTAATATACCGGCTAAAGAATACTTCGGCCTTTTTAGTATTTCTAACGAATCTCCTTCGTTTTAAAACTTAATAAGGGACTCGAGCCGTAGGAACTCTCGTATACCGCGATCTCCCTCGAGGCTTTCGACGAGCGAGAAAGTAATTACATTAGAGAATATATAAAGATATTTATTCGGCGAAGATAATTACTTTATAATTAAATTAAATTAACTTTTACGGGGGCTAGTGATATATATTATATATTAAACTTCTTAAAGAATATACTAGTAAATTATAACTAACGATATTATATAGATAGAGGATTACGAACCCCGTTATAATATTATTATTACGCCGTTAAAGATAATAAAATACTATAATAATATCGATATAAAAATTAAATTATATTTATAGTTAAATATATTCTTATATATTAGACTAAAGTACTATACTATTAATTTAATACTCTAGTTATTTTCGACGAGTAGTTGTTAATCTCCTAAATATATAGAGACCTTAATTATTAATACTACCTCGTTTAAGAACGAAATAATTAAAGATTAAATATTCCTAATTTTATAGCGGTCGGTTTTAAAAGATAAATAATATTTCTTATTTAAACGTAGTTTAAGGAAGAGTATAAAAGACTTTAAAAAACTCTTTAAAATATACTAATTAATAATTTAAATATAAAGGAAAAGTTTCTAAAGTATATCTCTCGACGTTTATTCCCTTAATATAAAAACTATATAATTCGTAAATATATCGAATATTATATTTTAAAGAACGCGGATATTTAACTCCCTCGGCGCTCGAACCGAAAAGAGTTTTAGGTTCGTCGCGATACCCTATTTTATATATCTAGCGCCGATAAATTCATTCGTGATTTATAGAATCGTTGTTCTCGACGCGTTAGTTTCGTCCTACCTATAGATACTCGCTCTAATAACCGTCGGTATATCGATAAACCTATATATAAAGATTCCGAGAGGGCGAGGAGGTTACTAGATAACGATATAGGGAACTACGGGAAGAGTATTAAATAATATAAATATTCTAATTCGGACGATAAACGGCCCCAAAAAAAATTTAATAAATATAATTATACGAATAACGAGAAGGGTTATCGTATTAATTAGGTATAATTAAAGACGTTTAAAGTATTATAAGTTACTCTTTATTAATAATATACCTCTAGACGCCTTTTATATATCTATATCTATATCTACTTCTAGACTCTTCGTTAAGAATAATAGTAAAAGATACGCCGTATAATGGGTAGTAATCTAGGCTACGTTATAATTTAAAATAAAAATACGATATATTCCGGTACGTTATTACCCTCCCTAGACTTTAGTATATAATATAAAGTATTCGAGTATATTATAACGGATAATATTAAAGTATATTTAGTAGTCGAACGATTATATAGTTTAGAATTAGAGTATAATTTTCTAATATAGAGGCTAGAGCGCGGATAGAAATTTACTATTAATTAAGATAAAATAATTACTCGTTAATAACGATATATTTTCCTATTTACTCCTAGCTCCTCTAATTCTCTTCTAGTTCTACCGCTCCAATTTTAGCTCCCCGCTTTAATTCTAGTTTCTCTACTCTATTACTAGCCTCTCTACTTTATTACTAACCTCTTTACTCTAGGACTAACTCCCCGGCGTTAATAGTAACTCTCTATTTTAAAAGTTAGTTCCCGAATCTAGATTTAGTACCCTATATATAGTAATATACTAGTTAAAAAAGTCACGATATATATAAATTAAAAAGTTAATAAGACCGTTAAACGAAGCCTAATTTAATTATCTAATATATTATACTATTTCCTAACTATATCTATTTAAAATAAAGAGTAATATATAGTAAATAAAGTATAGAAAAAGCTAGTATAATTAATAGATTTTGAAACTAGATAAATCTAGTGTAATAATATATACCTCAAACCCTATTAATATTATTACGTATTAGTTAATATACTCCGAAAGCCTTTATATTTAAATTAAGTTACGGGGTTTCGAAATCTTTATCTAGCCACGAAAACTCTTTATTAAGATTTACGGTATTTATAGTCTTTATCCGCCTCGTATTCTTAGGACTCTTTCTAAAGAGCTCTATTATTAAATAACTTTCTATAATATTATTAATACTTTAGGAGAGAGAACCGTTATCTAAATTAAACTTTAATATTATATATATTAAACGTAAACCACGTACCCCTTTAAAAGTAGTTGGGTAAGAGAGTTTATTCTTAATCCTCCCTTCCCTATATTAATCCGTAAATCCGTCGAATAGTTCTAGGGAGGCTATATCTTTATTAAATATAACGACAAGAAATTAAATCTTATCTCTATATTTATTACCGAGGGTAGTAAAGACTTATAGGAATAAAAACCCTATTTTTTTAAAGACCGCTCGCTAGTTATTTAAAGACTTATTATTTAATAGAATATCTAGGTCGGCTAGGTAGTAACCGTTAATAAATAGAGTAATATCGTTCGAAATATAAAGAAGAAGTCGTCTATAGTATATTAAGGTAACTAGGGTTAATACGAGTTACTCCGGTTTTTAAGAATTCTAAAAATCTCTTAATAATTATTAATATAAATTTAAAATATCCCCCGAGTTTATTTATTTATTAAATACTCGGAGAGGCCGACTATAAAATATTAAAACCGAAGTAAGGAGTAATAGTATATTATTCTCTAACTTTCGAAGGGATAGACGTCGATAGTAAATATACTCGCTACTACGTATTAATACTACTCTTCTCATTAATAAAAGAGATAATTATAAATATATATAAATGATATTTACTTATTTTAAGCCTAGTTTATTTAGTATCTACGACGGAAGATTTTAATAATATTAGTAATAATTAGGCTCGTTATTTATAATTATATATTAAATATCCCTCTAGGAAGCCGATAAGTAGGTATTCTATTATTTATATACTCTACTCTACTATATCTAGTATACCGATATCTACGTTATTAATAAAAACTTTGGACTTTAATAATATATTATATATTTCTTTAAAATCAAAATTCTTAAATTTATTTATACCGTTAACGCCGACTAGAATTTTATATAGGTTAAAGTTATCGCTAACTATATATTCTTAATCGAGTATATATTATCGATAATTTACTATACCGCCGGCGAGTTTTATTACGACCTAGATTAAAGAAATTATTTAAATTTCTAAATTATATAATATTTTACTTAATACTTTAGGTTCTAAAAAAATCTTAAATAAATTTATATAATATTTCTAGAAAGATTAAAGTAAATCGGTTTAATCTTTTATAAAGAGTTCTAGGGCCTCGTAAAAATTATAATTCCGTAGCGAATTTAAATTAAGGAATTTAAGGTATTACGTAAAATATTTACAAATATATAAATTAGATTTTTAAAGAATATTAATAAAATTTAAAAGCCGGAATAACGAAGAGTTTACGAGAATATTATAGGTTAGTAATATTCTTTCAAGTTATACCCTTAGACTATTTAATTAAATAAGATTATAATAATATTTCTTGTATCCTCGATAATATCCGGAGCGAATCCTATATATAATATTATAGAGAAAGCGAGTACGACCCCTCTTAATCGCCTCTAAAGTATTATAGACTAAGATATTTTCTCTTATTAATACCGTCGGGTCGTAGTCGATATATAACTCGTACCCTAAAAAGAGGAGTTACTAAATATAAAGTTTATAGATTATAATTTTATAAGATTTATTTAATTTAATCTTATTAGTAATATTAACTCCCGACTCCGAATCGAGTTATTTATAATAACTCGATTCGATTTAATATACTAGGACGTAAAAGAGTTTCTATAATTAATTATATAAATCTAAATTAATAGTCGGTTTTAAAAACTAGGAAAGTATATAAATTATAATCTCCCGATAATAACTAGGGTATTTTATTTCGATATTATTTTCTAATAAAGTCCTCGAATTCTTTATTACGCGTATAACTCGAATATACTTAAATTCTAACTAAATAGCCCTAGGCTTAGGTATAGAAAAAAGTATAAAAAATTATATAAGAACTAGCGTTATATATATTTTAAATTATTAAATAAAACAAACTTCGTGGAAAAGAAGGTAACTAACTCTTCTAGGATCTATATAAGTAAATATATATTTTATAATTTATAAATATTACTAGAGTATTATAGGGGAATCTAGGATACGAGATTTTCGCTAAGAGTTTACTCCCATTTATATTAAAAACGATATATTAATTATAGAGTATTCTATAGCTTTATAACGCTAGCTGTAAAGAGATTTACCTATCGCTTCATTTTCTATTTCAAGTTTAATAGTAGGGTAGGCCAAGGATCCTATCACTCTATTTTCCTCTTTTACTTTAAGGATAGAGTCTCGTTAAGGCTAATTCACGAACCTACCCTATATACTACACCGCTTTACTATTATACTATACTAAGACTAGCTTTATAGTAGCTACTAAATATAGTATATAAATCCTATATAAAGAGTATACGGCGTAGTTACGCTATTTATATTATAGTATTATATTATAGTTTCCGGTACTTTAGAGCCCCTTTAGAAATAGGAGGCTCGGAGCCCTCGCTCTAACTCTTTAAAAATTAATTCTATTATTTGAATATAAAGATTATTTTCCTATTAAGGTTTTATATTTATTTTTATATTATTATAAATACCCTAGGTATTATAATTTAATAGTTTTAATCTCTTTTAATCTTCTTAGGTAGTAATTCGTTAAAAGTATAAAAGATCTCTTTAGAAATAATCGTCCCGAAGGCGAGACGTATAGGATTAATACTCTAAACGAAAATATAGGAGACTTATTAAAGAATATTAATTTTACGGTAGATTAACGATTTATAGAATTAAAATATAAATAGAAAGCCCTCGAGAAAAAGGCCTCTATTATTATAATTTAGAAGAATATCGAAAATTTACGACGTATTATCGTAGGTAAAGGAGATAAGGAAATCGAAAATAATCCTTAAAACCTAAACGTAGAAGACGAAAACGGCCCGACGGTAGGTCGTAATTAAATCGGTCTTAATATAAATTAAAGTAATTTACGGTTATCGAAACGATAAGATTTTTATACGAAGAATCCGTAAAATTATTAAGAATAAATTTATAACGTAGAGACCGCGTTCCGTTTAATACCCGTAAACTTTCGAATAAACGAAAAAAAGATTTTATATATAATACCTTATTTAAAGGGGTAAATTAAAAAGTTATAAAATAAATATAAATAACTTTATCTAGTAGATATATTAATATAGAAGTTCTTTACGAATTATTTATTTAACGTAATCGAGGACCCTTTAAACCGAGTTATAAATATAAATCTTAAATATTAATATATACGTTAGAGGAATAATTAATTAATATAAGATTTCGATATTTATTTTAGTACTCTAGAAACCGAACTACCTCCCTATAATAAAGAGTAATAAATAATTTATCTAATAATTTACTTAAGATTTAATATTTTAAAAGAAGTTAACTAGGCCTAAAATATTCCTACTAAACGAACCGAATTTATATCGTTTACGACGCGTTACGAACGTAATCTTAATCGAGACTTTAAGATATAAAATAATAATTAAAATAATTAATTAAGACCTCGGAAAAGATATAAAAAAAATTAAAGAGTAGAGATAATAAAAATAAATCTAATATAAAGGAATAAAGTTTTAATAAAGGTGATTATAGAAATATAAATAAAATATATATAACTCGCGCGAGCGATAAAAATCTTAAGGATATTAAATACTTTAATTATTATAAACTCGGCTATTATTTTAATAAATATCCGGAGAAGAAAATAAAGACTATTAACTATATCGGCGATTATACCGCCGAGTTAAAAAATAATAAACCCTCGGGGAAATCTTTATCCCGAGAGAATAAAGGGAAATAAAAACCCGACCGAATATAAATATCGATAGCGAAGTTATTACGAACCTAATTAATATCGATATAAAAATTATTTATATTAAAATGAATAAAGATCTAGGAGCGGAGATAAATATTATTAATAAAATATTTATATAATAGTATAACCTAGAGTATTTTAAAAGCGAGCCGTTACCGACTCTTAAATAAATAAACGGGTAATCTATTTATTATTATAATATTTATAATATTATTTACCGGTTAACCGACTTATAGGGATAAATTAAAGAGTATAATAATATTTTTTATTTTATTAATAAAAAAGACTCGCCTATTATTATAAATATACTAGTTATAAAAAAGGAAAAGATTTAAACCGACTATAATATACGTATTTAACGGTTCGGTATCGCGCTAAATATATATATATTAAAATTATTTAAAGATTTTACGAAATTATTAAGGACGTAGTTAGTTATATATATATTAATTTATATTAAAACTAGTCCCTTTAATTAAGATCCTATTAATAAAAACGAGGTTAAGAAAAGCGATACTACTATTAATATAATATTTTCTAATAATTCCGTTATCGTACCGCCTACGCTTCTTAATAAATTTATAGATTTTAATAATATCTTTTTAAATAAAGAAATAGGTCGATTATCGTTATATAAAGATAACGATTATATAATTAATATAAAGAGTAACCCGTTATACGGGCCTCTCTATAATTTATCGAATTTAGAATTAATAGAGTTAAGGAGATACCTAAACGACGCCTTAACGAAGGGTTAAATTAAATACTCTATAAACCCCGCTAGGGCTTTTATCCTTTTTATTCTAAAAAAAAATAATAAACTATAACTATATATCGATTACCGAGGTCTTAATAAAATTATTATTAAGAATCGCTACCCGTTACCTTTAATTAATAAAATACTAGACTATTTAAATAATACTATATAATTTACGAAATTTAATTTAAAAGATATTTATTATTAAATAAGAATTAAGGAAGGCGATAAATAGAAGATAATATTTTATATATAATATAACCTTTTCGAATATATAGTAATATTATTCAGTTTAACGAATATACCTACTACTTTTTAAATTTATATTAATAAATCGTTAACGGGCTTAATAAATATATTTTATATTATTTATCTAAATAATATCTTAATTTATTTAAATTTAAAAAAGGAGTATATTAATTATATATAATAAATACTCGAACGCCTACGAATATATTCCTTATTCGTAAATCTTAAGAAATACGAGTTCTTTACTCGGTTAATTAAGTTTCTAGGGTTTATTATAAATACCGAAGGTATATCGATAAACGAATATAAAATTAATATTATTCAGTCCTAATTAAAACCAAAGTCCTTTTATAATATATAAGTATTTTTAGGCTTTATTAATTTTTATCGTCGATTTATTTATCGTTATTTATAGATAATAGGCCTATTAACGGGTCTATTAAAAGGTAGTTAAAATAATAAAAAATTTGGTCTATTTAAATAACCTAAAGAGGTAGAGTAAACGTATTATTTATTTCGCGATTTATTTTTATATATACCTATTCTAGTATACTTTAATCTAGAATTAAAAATTCGGATTAAGATAAATACTTCTAATTTTACTATAACTACGATTTTAATATAGTTATAAAATAATAACGAATAGTATCCCGTCGCTTTCTAGTCCCGTAAGATATAGGGTCTAGAAATTCGATATAAGATTTATAATAAAGAGCTCCTTATAATCGTCGTAATATTTAAATAATAATAATATTACCTCGAGGGTAATTTATATAAAATAGAAGTCTTAACTAATTATAATAACTTAAGGGGTTTTATAAATATTAAATAATTAAATAATCACTAGGCGCGTTAAGTAATAAAACTTTTATTTTTTAATTTCTTAATTTCGTATTATTTTAGGAAGAGTAACCTAGCCGATAACCCTTTACGTCGTTTTAATTATAAAGACTAAGATAGCTTTTTAGATAATATATTATTTATATTATAATAGAAGTTATTAAATTTAGAAAGTACTAGTTAAGGCCCTATTTTCGCTATAATATAAAATATATTCGTAAATATAGAAGATTTAGAGATAGATAATATTTCGCCGGCGTTAAGTAATATATCCGTAGATATTACGTAAAACTTAATATATATAAAATTTACGTTACTAGGGTCTTTAAGGTTTACTATAAAAAAAGTATATTTTTTAATAATATATTTATCTAGGCCTAGGGAGTTAATACCTAAATAAAAAATTTTAAAAAGTTTAAATAAAACGTTTACTCGAATCGATTATAATATAATAGAGGAATTACTTAACCCTATCGCTAGAACTATAGGCTATAGACTATTTATTCTACGTATTATTATTAAATTAATAGTATTTTACGAAATAGTTTATAATACTAAAAATTTATTAATAATTAAAATAATTCGCGCTTTATAAAAGGATAATTCCTTCTCGTAAATAAAAATCGCCGAAATTATATAAACGGATTACTAATATTCCGCCGGAGTATAAACTTTAAATTCTATATTAATTTTTAGATATAATAATAAGATCTATATATTTAAAGAAAGATTAATCCGCGAAGAGCTATTAAAATAATATTATAATAATATATTAACGGGGTATTTTAGTGTTAAAAAAATAATAGAGTTATTTATTAGAAAATATTTCTAGAGTACTCTTAAGACTAACGTATAGGAATATATCGATATATACGATATATACTAGCGGGTTAAGGTATAGCGATACCGCTTTTATAACGAGATTAGTTCTCTATTATATCCTACGGGGCCGTAGAAGGAAATTATAATAAATTTTATTACTAATTTACTTTTAAATAAGCGATACGGGCGCGTCTATAATACGATCCTTATAGTTATAAATAAATATATAAAGATATTATAATATATCTTAACTATTAAAATAATCGACTTTACGGGGTTAATAAAGTTAATATTCGAAGAAATTATCTTAAAGTTTAGAGTTCTTAATAGGATTATTTCTAATAAAGGTTCTATCTTTATAAATACGTTTTAGTTAGAGGTATATTATTTAATAAAAATTAAAAAGCGCCTAAATACCGTATTTTATCCGTAGACGGATAACTAGATAAAACGTTAGAATTAAACCCTAGAATATTATTTAAGAACCTTCTACTTAATCGAGTAAAATAACTAGGTAGTACTTTTACCTATAATAGAATAAATATACTATAGTACGCAGTATATAATAATAAAATAAATACTATTTATAATTATATATAGTTATAACCCTTCTCTTAAACCGCGTCTCGAGGGCGAGATATATAGGGGAGAAGTACTATCGGTATAAAAAAGAATTAAAAAATTAAATACTTTAAGAGAGTACTTAATAAGAGTATAAATTATCGCGGTCGAGGCGTAGAAGTATAGTTATAGTAAAAAATATAAACCGAAATTATTTAATATAAATAACCTTATACTATTATTAATTAAAAATTTAATATAAAAATAATTAAGTAAAAAGCTCTCTTATAAAGTAATTAGACTATTTAAGATTTTAGATATTATCGGAATATAAATATACCGCCTAGGATTATTAACTAGTTACTATATTTATAATATTTTCTATATATCGCTTTTAAAGCCGTATTATTAACGGTAGAGCGACGTTTCGATTCTTAATATACCTCTACCGGAATTAATAAATAATATAAATAAATAAGAAATAAAAGAGGTACTAAAAAAGAAGAAGATAAAGAGCGAGGTATTTTATTTTATAAAATAACTAGGATAACTAAAGACCTTTAATAAATAAATTAATATAAATACTTTAGATAACGCGCTAGAAATACGAGAAATATTCGATAAGAATATGAAAATAGAAAAGGTATAAAAAGTAAAGAGTAAAAAGAGGAAGTATTATTAATTACTAACTACTACTAGCTATTTCTTATTAATAGACTTCGAGCGAGACGTATCTTTACGGCTAACGGGGCGTTTATAAGCCGGTTTATATCTAAGACAACTAGCTTTCCTAATATTAAAACTCGGTTATTTACGAGTAGGGCTAGGGGCGGGAAGTCGAATTAAAAAATAAAAAGTAAAAATAAAACTAAGATTAAAATTATTAACTTTATCTTTAACTTCTTCTTTAGAAGCCTCGCGAGAAGATATTAATTTATTTAAAATATAGCGACTCGTATTCTTTATACCGTCGTATTAAGAGCGAGGCTTTATAGTATCCTTAATTAAAAAAGCTTTACGACTAAACGTTATAACTCTTTATATACCGCTAGAGAATAAAGTAGGATCGATAGTATTAAAATTATTAGTAATAGGTATTTTAAATTAATCGGTAGCGGGATTAAAGCCGGGAGAAAAATCATATTCGGAGATATCTCGTATACAACGAGTACGAGTATCGTCTTCGTTTTTATCGTCGGCTTTATCTTCGTCCGTCGATTCGAGAAAATTATTAGGTTAATATTATATAGTCCTACTTTAAAGTATACCCGTATCCCGGGTAGTAATCCCTCTTTAAAAAAACTATTAATATACGAAGTATATTTAAACTATATTAATTTACTAGAGTATAAAAGGTATTATCTATACCCTCGACGTTTATAATAAACCGAGATATTAATTATAGTATATCCTTCCCTCTTTTAATATCGCCGCTTTTAAATTTAATTTTTTAAAGAAAAATTACGATATCTTTTATATACCTAACGACCCGCTCGCGAAGATATTTATTAGAGCCTCGACGTTCTAAATAATTAAGAAGAAAATTTATAAAAGTATAAAATTTAAACGGAATCTAAATACGTTAATATAATTCGATTTTAGAATATAAACGATATATAGGATTATATAGGTACTTATTCTTTACGTAATAAATATACTTTATATATAATATTTTATTATATAAGATATAACTATCTAGGCTTATCCGCTTAAAATAACGGAGGTATAAAAATATAGATAAAGGCGGGGTAAAAGTAGAGTAGGCGGTTATTTTATAAAGAGTAAAGATTAAAGATATATTAAATATCTAAATACTATCGTTAATATTATATACTATAAAGATTAAATTAATATATTAAATATTAAAGTAATCTAGCTATATACGTATCGTTAATAAAGTAAAGTATAGAATTAATAATTTAAAAATCAAATAAATATTACGATAATATTAATTCTTTTAAAATATAAATAAATACCTTATTTAAAGATAGAATAAATTATTTACTTATTTTAATAATTATAAGTTTAAAGAAAGAATTTAAAAGAAGAAGAAAAAAAATTTATTTAAACTACGATATATTAACTCTAGCCTTATTTATAGAATATATATATAATATTTATAACCTTAAAGAAAGAGTTTAAAGATACGGCCGAGATTATTATAAATTAATAAAAGTCTAGATATAGTATAACTATCGATAGTAATATATAGGAGTTTATATATATGAAAGATAATAAGATATTATAGAAAAAGAAAAGTTAAAAAGTCGACGAAGGTTTTATATTTATACTAAAATCGTTACCCGTATATATTTACTCCTATAATTAAAGTTCTTCCTAAATAATAAAATAGAATAATTTACTCTACTATCGATATCGCTAAAGCCCTATTAATAGTAAAGGTTTATAATTTTCGATAGTAATTATAATATTCTTTCTCTTACTTTTCTCTTTAGGTTTAGAAGTTTTTATTAAATATTTAATATAATCTACGACTATATAACTACGCCGATTACGAACTATATATAACGTATTATTAAATTTTAAAATATAATTTATTTCCCTCTCTTTTTCCTACTAGGTTTAGAGGTTTTTCTTAATATATTATTACTATAAAGATAAGACATTAATAGAATTAAATAGGAGGCGTAGATATTACGCGTATACCCTATTTAGTTTAAATTATCTTATATTATACTCCTTCGTCGGAGTATTAAAACGTTAAATTAATATTTATTAATTTCGAGGGCGAAACCCCTAGAAGGGGAGGTAATTATTATATTATATTAAAACTAACTTTATAGTAACTACTAAACGTAATATATAAATCCTATATAAGAAATATACGGCGTGGTTACGTTATTTATATTATAGTATTATATTATAGTTTCCGGTACTCCGGAGTCTCTTTAGAAATAAAAGACTTAAAGCCCTCGCTCTAACTCTTTAGAGATTAATTCTATTATTTAAATATAAAGATTATTTTCCTACTAAGATTTTATATTTACTTTTATATTATTATAAATACCCTAGGCACTATGGCTTAATATCTACGCACTACACCGCTCTTCTATATTGTACCGCTCCTATACTATACCGCTCCTATACTACGCTATATACTACTACTCTACTATATTATTTTGAAAATAAATAAGCCGCGGTATAGGTACGTGGCTCTACTTCCCCTCTAATATTAACTTAATACGGCTCGAACGTTTACTAGAGCCACGCTCGTAACTACGAGTAAGAAATAATTTATATATAAACCCGTCGTCCCTATCTATAAAGTCTTACCTCGATTAATATATATTTATTATTTCTCTAAAAATATATTAATATCGTATTTAGATATAATAAATATTAATCGAGTAATTTTAAATATAAATAATAATATTTATATACCGAAAAAGAGTAATATAGTTAGATTTGAATATATTAGTTATTTATTCGATGGATCTAAAGGCGCTAACTATTATAAAGAAATATAATATATTATTAAAATTATATTAATTTATAACGTGGATTATTAATTCTCTATAAATTTAATACTTTTAAAAATTATAGAGATAGAGTTTTTAAAACTATTATCGATATTAAACTAGTTATTAAAGGTATTTATTATTAAATACCGTATTTAAAGAGAGAGGCTAAATAATTATAAAAATTAAGAAATTAGTATTTTAAAGATAAATATAAATAAGAGGAGTATTTTAATAATTTCGAGGTAGATATCTTTAAATTATACTTTATTTTATATTAAAGTATATTAATATTTCTCGTTAGTAATTTAATATATAGTAATTTATAAACTCTCTAGATATTAACTATTATAACTATTAATTAAATATATTATTAATTAATTTTTCTCTACTTTATAACGGCTTCTTTAGTTTTATCCCGTCGAATTTAATCCTAATTTTATAAATATAATTTATTTTTTACCTTTCGCGGTCCGCCTTATATAATACCTACCGTATAGTTTAATATTGTTTTATATAAATATTATATATATATTTAATATATTAATAGCGATATAAGGTTCTTATTAATTAAAAAGAATAGTAAAATTACTTTATCTATTAAAGGCGCCTTAGATATCGAGGGGCGAGTTAAATAAAGTAATTAAAATAATAATATTAACGGGACGATTTTTTAACTATACTTTATATAATAGATATACGTCTATAATGGCCCGTTATAGTAGTTAATATAAATAAAGAGTTTTAATAAACTTTTTATTCGTTTTATTATTCTTTTTAATTATATACTTTTTTTATATAATTTACGGAAGTTCCCCGCTTCTAAAAATTTAATATAGTTAAATAAAAATATTTCCGTCTATCCGGGAGGCGTATAATTAATAGATAATCTTATTTAATTTAGTAGTTAAGTAGAGGACGAATTTAAATAAACGGGTTATAAAGGCTTTTATAGGGTATTAAGAGTTAAATTAATAAAAAGGCGTTAGAAAACTATCGGACTTAAAAATAAAAAGGAAGTTATAACTATAATATATATACGGACCGAATATTAACTATAGTAATATCGCTATAGAAGATATTGATTATATATATAATAATATATATTAATAGAGGTACTCTACCGAATAATTAAACTCTAAGAGATAGAGTATTTTATTAACTAGGTATAGACTTCCCGTTATTAATATTTATATACTATCGTTTTAATTACCGATTTCTTTCGCCCGATATAATATTTCTTTAATTATTCGTTTATATAATATCGTGGCCCGATAATCTAGGTTCCTCTAAATTTGAATATAACTCTCTTAAATCTCTAGGGAGAAGCGATTCTTTAAATTTCTATCTATAAACGAAATTAACTCGTATTCTATCTCTATATAAAAAGGGAAATATTAATCCTAATTCTACTATCTCGCCTTTTATTATATATACTCAAAATGATATATTATATTTAAAGGTTATAATCTTATAGGGACTATATAATATAACGTAGAAATACTATATTATCTCGTTCTAAAAAATAATTAAATATAAAAATACGCGTGCTCCTAGAGGTAGTTAAGTTATAATATTTATTTTATAATTTAAATATCGTAATCTACTTTTCGTCCTCTAAGATAGTCTTAGTAAACTACTATACCGTAAATTATAAACTCCGTTTAATATATACTGTATTAAGAAACTATTAATAATTTCGATTATTAATTTATTAATATCGTCTTAAATAGAGAAACTACTTTATATTATAAACGAGAAAGTCTTTTATATAAGTCTACGCTTTAAGTACCTTTATAAAGAGTTAAACCCAGATTATTATAAATACTAGAGAGTAATTTATTCTTTAAGCTTTTAACTTTAGGGCCGTAGTATTTATCGGGAGTATAAAGTCGATATTAATAAATTCTAATATAACTTCTTTCTTAGCTACTCGCTATTAAAGGACTATAGTAACTATATTCTCTTAAAGAGTCGAAAAAGTTATATTTTTTAATTTAAAAATCCCTACTTTATATTAAATAATATTCTCGATTATTAGGCCGAGTAATTTAATATAATTTATTATAATCGATATAATAACCGTAATAATCGGCGCCTTAATAATATTTATCGTATTAAATTCTCCGTTAAAGTAAATTTTATAAATCGCTACGTCTACTTTTTCCTTAATAAATATATAGAGTAAGAGAAGAGTTAAGAGCTAGAGGTATCGGGGAATATTTAAAATAAATATAATATAGTCCGGTAGTTTATCCTAGATTTCGAAAAAATATATAATAAAAACCTCTTTCGATATCGGCTCGCTATTAATATAAATCCTTTTACGTATATATTTTATATAAGGTAATATATAAAGTTTAATTTTTTAAAGATATCCGTTAACGTTCCCGTATACCTTAAAGAAAAAAGTAGTGAATATATAAATACTACTCTTTCCTTTTATTCTTATTATATATATAATATTAAGACTATTTAGATCCTTAATCTATAATTTCTATTTAAAAGATAATTTATATTATTAAAGAATAGGAGTTTATATTAAATAATTAAATAATTTTAATTATTTTATTATATTATTAGAGCCGCGTATATCGTCTAAATTAGACTTCGCGAGCGCTCTCTTATTATTAAGGCGGTATATAGCTCCTTATAATAAATTAAAATTTGAAAGAGGTTTTCTATATAGTTTTTCTTACCTCGTAGTTTCTCTTTATTTAATTACTATATACGAGTTAAGAGGCTATACTCGACTCGTATTAATTAATTACGTATAACTATTTATATAATAAATTTCCCCCTCGGGTTAACTCTTAATATTATTAATATAGGCGAATTCTATTACGGACTCCTAAATTTTAAGATAGTTTATTTATTAGTAGATATAAATTATTTAATAGAGATTCGTTAATATATTAATATTTACCGGGTACTAGGATACTATATTATTATAATATTTACCGTCGCGCTAAGAGTCCGTCTATAAAGGTAAAAACTATAGATTTAATTAACTAAAGACCGTTAAAAAAATTACGCGTTTAATATTAAATACTTTAAGAAATATATATTTATATTTAGTATAAAATACCGAGGTACCTATTTACGGAAGATATTATTTATTAATACTAAAGTCATCTAGGCCTCTTAATACCGGTAATGTTTAAAGTATATAACGGAAAGAAAAAAATAGATAACTTTTATATAAAAGTTCTTTTTTAAAAAAGTTCCGTATTTCTTTATAAGATTAAGAGCGCGCTCTAAAATCTAATAGGTTTCGGACCACCGAGATTTATTTTAATATACGCGCGCTAGGCCGATTATTATATAAATATAATTTAATTAATTAATTATATCATGGCCGATTACCCCGTTAAAAATATTTAGAAGTTCTCGAAGAATAGTTCTAATTACCTCGGGAGCTCTTTATTTAATATAAACCTCCGTTAACGGGAGATTTAAATATCGAAATAACTTCGAACGTTATTTACCCAAGGCCTTTAGCCGCTTTACTTCGTTAAGTACTAAGTTTTTAGTTTCTTTTAGAATTTTTAATTTATAGTAGACGTCGGCTAGATAGTATATAATATAAAAGTAATTTAAATTATAAAGAATCGTCTTAAAATACTCTTTAAGGTAATAGTATACGTATTTAAATTAATTATTATACTATAATACCCTACCGATAATAGTATTCTTTATTCGAATTATTTAAAGCTTTAACCTAGAAGCTAGTAAAGTTTTTACCTTTTAAATTACTAGATATAACGTTATTTTATTAAACTCTTTACGTAAAATTATACTTTCTATCCGAGAAAGGAGTAAATATTTACGTATATAATATAATTTAATATCTACGGGGTCGATAGTAGGCCCTTTAAAAATATTTCGTAATAGAATTTTAAATCGATTATAGTCGCCCTTTAATCGTAGTAAAATACTTTATTAATTTATAATTATTATCCGTAGATAATCTAGTAGCCCGGTATCTTAAATCCTAGTTAATAAAGCGGTTATATTATTTATACGGGACGTAGTAGCTAGACTATATACTATTAAATATATTTTTATTAAACTATTACGAGTATAAACTAATAGAGTAGGACGCGGCTCTTTTTAAATATATTTTTAAATATATTTAAAGTAGGGTAATAAAAGTCCTTTAAAGTCGTAAAATTTAAAGTTATTATTAATAACGTAATTAAGAAGTTATTAGATTATTTAGTTTACGAAGATTCTAGGGTCTAATCTCGGGGATAAATATAAATCGTAAATATTAATTTAAATAAACTTAACTCCTTAAGCTCGAAGGATTTAAATATATAATACCGTAACTAATTACTAAATAAATATATCGGTGAATTATTTATTAGTATATTTAATACGATTAAACTAAATTAGATATAAGACTCGATAATTTATATAAATCTAATTTTATTTAAGAAAAGATAAACGACCTATTTATTAAAGTTATAATTACGTAGAGTAATTTATTATATATTACCGTATTTATCCTATCGTTTTTATAAAAAGATTCTACGATATAATATATCCTCTCGAATTCCGGAATAATCTAGAGAATATAAAAGAACCGGAAGGTAAATAATAGAGAAATTTAAAATTTTTAAAAATAATTTTAATATAGAAACGAGGTCTCTACTTTTTAATTAAAAAGTCTAGTAATTACGGGAGGATTCGTAATTATTCCGAGAGTTCGTTATAATATTATACTAGTTCGGAGAGTTTTCGTTTATATTCTAGACGTTTTTATAGACTAGAAAATCCGGATCTAGAGATAAATTATTAATTTAATTTACGTTTATATTACCCGAATATATAAAACTCTTAATAAAGAGAGTAAGACGGTTAATACCTAATCGATAGGGTTAATATAAATTTACTTACTCCGTGGAAAGTTTAAGGCCCGGTTTAATAATTATTTCTCTTTATCGTAATTATAACCTAGCGAGCTACGGAGTTAATCCTAAGAGAATTAAATTTTTAATAATCGGCGTTAAGTTATTATATTTCTTTCTTATATATCGTTTTTAATTATATAATCTCTTAAAGTCTTTATAATAAATATTATAATATTTTCCGCTGAAAGTCTTTATAAACTTCTTATATAAGGCGTCGCTTTTTTCTCGGTAGTATTTATATAAGTTTTTAATATCTTTATATCGACGACCGTAGTTTTTAATCGAATAGAGAAATCTATTAAAGTTAAACTAAACGAAACCTAGTTAATTTAATAAATAATCGTTATATATAGTTCTCGCCGGCTATATTTACGAAAGTTAAATAGATTTACTATAATCTTAATAACTTATATATATCGCTTATTTATTTTATTATTACGGCGCGAGAGATAAGCGCGGTATATAAATATCGAATAATTATACTCGTTAAGTATTAATTTATTAAAAGTTCTAAATTAAATAAAAGAGAAATCTAGGTATTTTAAAAATTACTCGTAATTAGCGAACTAGCGGAACCCCTCTAGTAAATAATTCTATTACTAAGACGTTTAGTTTTCGGTATAATAATTTCTATTAAATTACGGGCCTATATAATAATATAGTTAAATTACTATATAATATTATCTAAGACTTTATAAGATATATAATATTAGAAGGAAGAAGTAAGAGTAATTATAATTTAGAATTAATATAAATTTCGAGAGTATGAGGCTTATAAGTTAAGATAGTATATAAGATTAAAAGTTAAAGGTGGAGGAGGGTTAGGAGGGTAGGCTTCTTCAGTCTCTACTCGGGAACACAGTAGGCCCACGATCGACTCCGTGCTCTTAATAGCGTAGTTTTACGTCATCGTGTCCGCCTACTAAGTCGGGTTAAGATACTTCCTCGGCTGCCAGGACTTGGCCGCGACCCCGGGCTTGACCACGTGCTCTAACTAGAACTCCTTCGAAAACAGGAACCCCATCTACCCGTCACTCAGGGACTGGCCCAAGGGCTCGGTCAAGAGCGGGGCCTTATTCAGGAAGGTGTTTATATATGTGAATATCCTCTACCTCATCAGCGCATACATGGTCGCCATGGTGTCCGTCTCGGGGTTATCGCGCTGAATCATAAACACGCTCGGGTGCACGATCCCAAACATGTTCCTCTCCTCGAAGTTATCCCCGTACCTGACGGTATCTACGTGCTGCTCCATCCTGATATTTAACGTCGAGTACACCTACCTAATCTCGTTGATGTTCCCAAGCGTGACCATGTCCGTGAACTCCTATAACGACAAGCACATGAACCTCATCGCGTAGAAGGTCTCAATCGACATCGAGACCATGGCCACCACCCAGATCTTGGAGGCGGGCAGGGCCATAAGCGCCGCGGCGTCCGGGCTCCTACTTATGCGCTCGATCACACGCGAGTCGATCGTCTGGTTCGCGATCTTGGTCACGAAGTCGCGCGCGATCTGGTCCGTCTTCTCATCTACCTCCCCGACCGGAGCCAGGTCCTCGTTCTCGTCGACGCTGACGTATATATTCGAAGTCGTGTCCGCGAATGGGTCCATTTCGGCGATCACGTTGATACTCAAGCTGGGGTATTTGATCACGGTCGTTTAAACTAACGTGCCCGACGTAATAGTCGTGACCCACTACGTGGTATACGAGTTTAAAGGTTATATAAGATTGAAAGGTATATAAACTTAGAAGATATATAAACTTGGAGTATATATAATATCAAAAAGTATATAAGTTTAGAAAGTATATAAATTTGGAGGGTATTTAAATTTACGAGAGTGGAGCTAGAAATAAACCCCCGCGGTAGAGAGAGTTAGAAATAAAGTAGAGAGGAGCTAGAAATAGAGTATATATTAAGAGGGGAGCTAGAACTAAAGTTTTTATAAATAAACTAGAATTAAACCGAGTCGTTATCTAGTATCTTAAAAAGTAAAAATTTTCTAGGAATAATAAAAGATATTATATTAATATCCTATAAACTAAAAATTCATAATTATACTATATTCAAATATCTTATTCTATAACTTAAATCGAATTAATTAAATATTACTAGTATAAAGAGAAAGTCTAGTAATTTAATTTTAAAGTTTCTAGAATTTAAAATCTACTCGCGAATATTTAAAATAGACTTTCCGCGTACTCTCTACCCCGTATTAAGAAATAATTAAGAATACTTTATACCGCTTAACGGTCTAAATAATATTTAAGAAGAAAGAGAGATAAGGAAATATAAAATTATTCGAAAAATAGAAATTATAAATATATTATCTCCTTTAGAGAGTTATTCTTTCTTTAGTACTAGTAATACTCTTATTAATCTATACCTCGATATTTCTCTAACGGAGTTAATAAAAGTACTAAAATTAATATTTAATTAAATTAATTAGTTAGAAGTTATACTAGATATAATAGGTAAAGAAAAATCTACTATTTATCGAAATACTTTCGAAAAAGTTATAAAGGCGTAGGTCGAGGAAATACTAGAATAAAGATATAAGATAAACGATAGATATAGTCGAGAAACTAGTAATAATAATAGAACCGTGAATTTATTTAATTTTTTAGACGACGATAACTTCATTAAAAGCGATAAAGATAAATATACGAGTATAGAATATAAAGGCGATAGGAACGATAAAGACGACGAGAGCGACGAAAACAACGAGAGCGACGAAGACGACAAGAGCGACGAAGACGACGAGAGCGACGAGGACTACGAGTAAGGACTAGGAAGATAGAGATAATAATTATAGGAATTGAGTCTCATTTTAATAATCTTAATAATTTATATTATTATTTCACGATTTTTTATTACTTTCTCCTTTATTATCTAGAGACTAGCTCGTAATAAAATTAGTAATTAAAAACTACTCGGAATATACTAATAAGTCTTCGCCGTTAAGGTTTCTTTATAGGACTTTAATTTTACTCTTTAAAATTATATTCGGTATTTATCGGTAACTTGGGAAACCCCGATTTTTACGTATTTTACACCGAAATTACACAAAATACTAGAAATACGTATCTACTTATATCCTATATTCTAAATATATTATACACCGATTAAGTAGCGATATGGCACCGATTTAGCAACTTTTTTTTTTTTTTTTTTTGGACTTTAACTTTTAATAACATCTAGACTAGAGCCCCTATATAGAATTATAATTATTTTACTAAATCTATTTTTAGCCTAGATTCCGAATTTTTAATTAAATTTCTACTAGCGTTGCTCTATAGGGTTATAAAGTTACTTTTAGGATTAAGTTTAACGCTCCCGCGTAGACCTTAACTTTAATTTAAAAATCTTGGCGCTAAGATTTACCAAGGCTACAAAATGCGCATTTTGCACCGATTAAGTAGCGATTTTACAGAATTGTTTTTCCGGACTTACCGATACTCCTTCGATATAGTATTTATAATAATACTTCTCTTTACTTTCTTTGTAAAATCTTTTTAATATTTATTTTTAAAACTTATCTATTATATATATCCGGAGAGTCCGAGAGGTTAAATAATAAATAAATTAATAAAGACTCCTCCTTATCGCTTTTTATTATTATAATAAACTCGATATCGATAAGAGATTAAAATATACCTTAACCTCGGGTTTATTATATATATTAAATTATATTTATTGAATTTTTTATATTAATCGCTTTCGAGTTTATTATATTTATTATTTCTCCCCCTTCCTTTATTATCCTTATCCGACGTTATCTCTAGTATTAATAATATAATTTTAATATCCATAAACCGTTTATTACTAGTTCAATACCGTCGAAGAATTAATATATTACCGACGTAGTAGAATTATTCCTTAAAGGAGTAAATATAATTTTAAATAAATAAATAAATATCTTAATTATATCCTAGACTTAATAATTATCGGAAAGTTACTCGATTTATTCGTAGAAATTCGATAATATTAAGCGCTAGTATAGTAAATTTATTAAATATTTACCGCGTTAATTTATTATAATCTTCTTAAGAAAAAAGGTATTAAAAAACGTTAAGAGCGCCGTTAGAATTATATATATTTTTATAAATATAATATCCGGGTCTTAAAATAACTTTATTAAATATTTTTTTATAAGAAATTCAATAAGTTCTAGTCCCTATATATATAATTCCGAGATAAATTTATTATTATTATTAACGACCTTAAGGTATAAAATAACGAGGAAGAATAAAGTTCGGTATTATAATTTACGGAAGATAAGAAACTTTTCGCGGAAGATCTTATTATAATAAATTAATAATATTATTAATTTTAAGAGACTTTCGTATTAAGGCTCTCCGTTTAATATTTTAATATAACGTCGATAGGACCTAAGTTAATACTCGTAGAGAGGAGTATTAAAAATTAAAGGATAATAGGCTTTATATTAATATAAAATAAAATTTAATAAATTTAATAAACTTAATTAATAATTTAATAAATATTTATATTTAGAATCTATAATTAAAAGTTTTAAGGGAAGTTAAATACGAAGTTTTTATCTATTAAGAAAATACGTAGTTTATATAAAAGAAGGAAACTACGTTATTTACTTATTTACTCGTTTATTCCTTCGTTAAATAATTAAATAATTAAGCGCTTATCCGTTTATTAATTTATATACTACGTCGAGTAATAAATAGTTCCTTAGTTTATTAAATATATTAAGTTTATTAAGACTCGAAGAGAATTTTAATTATAATATTACCCCTCCTTTTTAACTTTCTTTATCTTTAAAAATAATTTTATATCTTCTCGTTAAATAAAATAACGTAATAACTTATAGAAATAGGTCGTTTCTAAAGGTTTTATAATTATAGTTATTTATATACACTACGCTATACGTTAAACCGAATATTAGTTTTCCTCTTTATCGAAGAAATATAAGGAGTATATTAAGACCGGAAAAAAGTACGAGCCCTTAGAATTAATTATTAGTTTCTCGGGTATTAATAAGGCTCTAAAGCGTTTAAAGCGTAAAGAAAAAGAAATTAAAATTATTTAAAAAGTAATTAACGAGGTCGTTACTATTATAAACGAAATTATTCGTTAAAAGAATACGAAGTTAAAAAGGCTTCGTTAATAAAAGAAATTCCTAAAGGAGCGTAAATAAAAGATATTTAATAAAGATTTTATAAATATAAAGGAATTAAAGCGCCTAGAAGAACTCGAGAAATTTAATAAAATAAAGTATATAATCGTTAAAGCTCCCTACTTTAAGGACTTTATATCTTTAAAATCCTTCTCGTTTAAAACCTACGACTAGCTCTTTTAAATTATAATTTTTAAAACTTCTTTAAAAACTCCTAGTAGTTAACTAGGTTCGTTACTAATTCCTATATATTCTTTAACTCGTTATATCCCTTTTATTTAACGAGGTAGTTTTAATTTTTATTATTTAGAATCTTTTCTACCTCGAACTCCGTTTCTTCTTTAATTTAGAAATAAAAAGTATCCTATAAAAATATATTAAAGTTTACTAGCTCTAGTAAAGAGATATAAAATATTAAATATACTTTAATATCGGCTAGAAGATTTAATTTATAATTAACTAGTTTTTTAATTTTCTTAATTAAAAATAATCCGATTTTAACGTAATCTAATTTCTTATTTAGTCTCTTACTCTTTATATTCTTTATTAAGAAGTATATTTTATCCCCCTCCTTTAATTAAGGATACTCTTTTCGATATTTATCTACTATTTTCTTAATCCGAGTATTTATTTAATTAATCTAGGTTTATATATCTTTATATAATACCTTTATATTAACTATATAAATTAAGGCCTTTTATACGTTTAGTCCTTCTTTAGATTCGAGGAATATATTAATATATTTATTATAGTTCGCGAAGAATAATGTAAATTTCGTTATATTAAACTAATTATTATTAAACGCTAGTTAAGTTATAAGTAAAAGCCTTATTTAATTATTCTATTTTTTATTAACGTAATACTATAAGTATATTTCTATCGTTTAGTTCGTTCGCTTTATTTATTTATCCGTCTATAAATAATATACGGTTAATATTCGTAATTTAATCTTAATAGTATTAACTAGTATTTTTTAATAGTTAGATATAAATTATTTATCTCTATTAAAGGTAATTAACCTAGGGATATCGTAATTCTTAATTAATCGATTTAATAATACGAAGGCGATTTACTCTACCTTATAAATTTCTTTAATTAATATTATTATAGCGTATTTATTAAGTTTATTATAAATTACTATAATAAAGTTAAAGGCCTCTATCGTAATAGGGTCTTTCGATTTTAATAATTTAATAACGAAGTTTATTATAATATCGTCCTATAGTATTTCTAGTACCGGGGCGAATTAAATTTAATTATATTTAATATATCTCGTAAACTTATTCTACTAATATTCGATATATTTCTTAATATATTTCTCGACGTGTAATTTTAGTCCTAGCGCGTCGTATTCTTTATAGATAAATTCTATAATTTTAATAACTCTAGGGTATCCTTAAATCGGATTATTATAGTAATTTTTAATAATTTCCTTAAGATATCCCTTAGGAAGGTACGTTTTCCTATTATACTCTAATAATTTAATTTATAATTACTAACTTTTTAGTATCCTAGTTAAGATATTATTTTTATAATTCTTCTAGATATTATTAATAATTCCGGGAATAAAGATATATAGTATCGTTACTAGTTATTTTACTAGGACTAGCGATCTATCCTATTATTAAATAAGGACTAGTTATATTATTACGTTTTTTTCCTTTATATAGTCTTCTCGCCTATTAAGTATATCGGCGCGATTATTATCTTTTTCTAGAGTATAAAAGATCTTGAATTTATATTATCCTAGTAGCTTTAATTATCTAATTTATTTTCGATTTAATTATTTTATCGTCGTAAAGTTAAGAAGATTCTTATAATCTATAAAGATAATAAGATCCGAGTAACTTTCTATATATACTCTTTATTATTCTAGTAAGGATATTACTACTAGTAATTCCTTATTATAAATATTATAATTTTATTTTATTAATAATATTTTCCTAGAATAATATATAATAGGATATTATTTATCGTTTCTTTACTAGAGTATATAGGCGCTTATTATTAAATTTAAAGCGTCGGTTTCGATTCGAGCTAGTTCGTTACTCTAAAAGGAATATAATACTAGTAGTTTCTCGTAGGCCTCCTTAAGTACCTCGAACGACTATTATTATTTTTTTCTTTATTAGAAAGCGGTATTTTTCTTTATAATATTTATTAATAGTAAAGTCTTTTTAGAGTAGTCTTTAATAAATCTTTTATTAAAGTTTATAAATCCTAAAAAACTCTATACCGTCTTAATATTATATAATATAGATTATTCTTTAATACTCTTAATTTTTTTAGGGTTTATATAAATACCTCTAATATTAACTATAAACTTAAGGAATTTAATTAATTCTTTATAAAACTCGTATTTCTTTAATTTAAAGAGAAGTCTAGCTAGTAATAAATAAATTAGGATATCCTATATATATTAAATATATTCTTCCTTATTAATAAAATAGATTAAAATATTATCGAGGTATATAATTACCGTTATATCTAAATATACTTATATAATATTATTAATTAATATTTAATAGGTTACTAGTATATTAATAAGTCCGAAGGGTATTATTAGATATTTATAATAATCGTATCTAATTTTAAAAATAGTCTTCTACTCCTCGCCTTTCTTTATTCGAATTAGATTATACGCGCCTCGAAAATCTAGTTATATAAAAAATTTTACTATCGTAAACCGATTTTATAACTCGTTAATATTTAATAGAGGGTACCGATTCTTTACCGTAATATTATTTAACTTTCGGTAGTTTATATATAATTATAGACTTTTATCCTTCTTTACTACGAAGAGGATTAAATAATTTATTAATAATTTAAATTCTTAAATAAATCTCTTCTTAAAGTTCTTATTAATATACCCGCGAAGTACTCCGAGTTCCTTTTCTAATAAAGCGTAAATAGGTTTAAATATCGGTTATTTATTAAATTCGAGTTCGATTTTATAATTTTATAATTAATATTTAAGTAATATTTTTATAGTTATCTCTTTTTAAAAGAAATACTTTTATTATTAATACTCTTTAAGGATATTAAGAGGTTCGTCTTTATTTTTAAAAACTTTAATTTATTTACCCTATTAACCTCTTTAGTTAATATATATCGAATCGGATCCTCGTACGAGGTTATTTTTATTCGAAGATAAAGTACTACTAACTTCGACCGGGCTACGGTTCGACTTCTTATTTATAATTATCCTTTATAAATATATAGGTATTATATTAACGACGTCTTTAGTATACGGAAATATAAGTACTTCTCTCTTTTAATTAATTATTAAATTATATTTTTTTAATTAAAGTATCTTTAAAATAATATAATAAATAATTATTCTTATTATATCGAAGGTAATTTCCTTATAGTAGCGTTAAATAATAATTAGTAATAGGAACGTTTCCTCGTTTACTCTTCCTATTAATAATTTCGACCCGTCGGTTAATTAAAGTTTATATTTTTTTTTTTTCTCGAGTTAATAGGTTAATTACCTAAGCTATTATTCGAGATATAAAATTACTAGTCACTTTTAAATTTATTATTATAACGACTTTATATCCGTTAATTTTTACTAGTATTTATATATATATACCGTATTAAGCTAAGTATAGATATTATTCTAAAATTAGTATATTAATCTCCTCGTATTTCTCTTTAATATAAGGGATTAATTTTTTCCCGACGAAAATAAGAATTTATAATACTCTTTAGATTCGAAGTATCTTTCGTAACCTTCGGTTGAATAGTAGTATTATTCGTCCTAGTTATAGTATTTCGTTCTCTTACTATATCTTATCTAGTTTTATAATTATAATTATTATTCTTTATTATAGCCCGGGAAGATTTAATTCTCCCTTTTCTTAACTAGGTACTACGGGTAATTATTCTTAATATAGTTATTCTATTAATTATAATTATATCCTAGTTTTACGATATACTTTCGCTCTCCCAAACTATCGTAATAATATTTATAATATTCGTTTATATATATTAACTAGTATATCTCTTTATATCGTAAATAATATTTATTATAAGTATAATTAATTCTAATAAATTATTTTTTCTCCTTTTTCTTTTCTTCGGGTTTCTCTTTAAATATAATAAATTAAGTTTTAAAATTATCGAGATAATTTATTACTTAAAGTTATTCTTTAGAGTTTATTATATTTTATTCTTATTTTTATTCTTTCTTTAAGTCTTCCTCTAAAGTTTTATTATTATTATTATTTAATTCTTCGAGCTCTCGAATTCTTTAGGCGATTTTTTTTTCAATATTCCCCTACTTTTCTAATAAATCGTTAAGCGTAGTATCGTTTTATATTAAATTCTTAAAGAACCCGGTTATATTATCCGGTATCTCCTTTTTAAGTATATTTAATTATTATCGATTTATTATATTTTTCGAATAATAATTCCTAGCGATATAGCCCGGTTTATTATAATTATAATAATTTATTATTTTCTTATCTCTTTATTACTATTTACCCCTTTTTTAAAATCCTCTCGGGGGTCCTTTTTTAATAAAATCGACTTTTATTAATATATAATTATACGGGTTAAGTTTTTTATAACGGTAATAACTAGCCGAATTATATCCGTTACTATAAACTTTTAAACGTTCTTATCCGTTAACTCCTCCGTTATAGTGTTTCTTTATTATATATTCGTATAGTTTATCGTTAATCTTAATTATTTATTTTATAAATATATTAAAGTCCTTTATAACGGCTCCTATTTATATAAATTCGTTTTTTATATTATTTTTTAAACTTTATCGATATATTATTATAAATATAATATCGTCCTAGTCCGTTAATATTATATAATATTAGAACTACGCCGAGTAATTAAAAATAGACCTTCGTTATATTAAATATTAAATAACGCGAACTACTATACTACTCTCGTTGGATAATTTAAATATATAGCGAATTTTAATTTAAAACTTAGAGAAATTCTCTATTTAAAGCTTTATTAATAATTTATCGGTATTATTTACTACTTTTATATAGCGCTTTAAGAATAGTTTAATTTATTTCTATATATTACCTCTTATATAGGTTATTATAAAGGTTATTTATTTAATAATTAATATAGTATTCTCGTTGAATATAAAGAATAGTTAAAGTTATATTAATTAATCGTTAAGTTTCTCGCGTTCTTTAGAGTAATAGTTTAGGCGGGCGACTTTAATACGGTCCCCTTCTTCTATAATATTACGTCTTCTAGTACTATTTTAAATATTTAGGGTTAGAGTTTTTATTAATTTTAAAGTACTTATTTTAAAAGTATTTAAAATATTAAGGCTCTCCGTTTAATATTTTAATATAACGTCGATAAAACTTAAATTAATACTCGTAGAGAGGAGTATTAAAGATTAAAGGATAATAGGCTTCGTATTAATATAAAATAAAACTAAATAAATTTAATAAATTTAATTAATAATTTAATAAACGTTTATATTTAGAATTTATAATTAAAAGTTTTAAGGGAAGTTAAATACGAAGCTCCTATTTATTAAGAAAATACGTAGTCTATATAGAAGAAAGAAACTGCGCTATTTACTTATTTACTCGTTTATTCCTTCGTTAAGTAATTAAATAACTAAGCGCTTATCCGTTTATTAGTTTATATACTGCGTCGAGTAGTAAGTAGTTCCTTAGCCTACTAAATATACTAAGTCTACTAAGACTCGAAGAGAACCTTAATTATAATATTTCGATTTACTTTCTTATTACGACTCGCTTTTATTACTCGTTTAATAATATATAAAAGATAAGGAATAAACCGCCTATAATATATTTCTTAAAGTTAAATTTAATTAAATCGAGTTAAAGAATCTTCTTATCAAGTTAACTTTAGTATATATAATTAATAAAATACTTCGAAGTTTACGATACTAGCGTTTTAACTTTACTATTAAGGATAATTATTCTACGTAACTTAAGGCGCGGTTCGATATATCGTATAACGAACCTACGAGGTTTATCTCGATTATATCTTATAATTTAAAAGGTCGTAAAGTGTTTATTAAAAGTATATTTATACCGAGGGTTATAAATAAAAGATATAAATTTTATAACGGGGATAATTTAAAGTCTAGCTCTTAATATAAAGCGATTAAATTATAAGAGGTTAAGTAGATAATTATATATACTAGTTTTATCGTTTAAGATTAGATTTAAAGAATTATTATCCTAGTAAATAAATACCGTTTTATTAATTTCGGTATTTAAAATACGATATTATATAAAATTAGAAAAGAACCTTAACTAGTTCCTTAAAGAAAGACTTTATATTAATTTTTATTAAAGAGTCTAAGACTTAATATTTTTAATAAAATAATTAGTTTAAATAGATTTTCTCCTAGTGTTTAAATATTATTAATATTAATTTATTAAGAAGTAAACGGGTAGTTAAACTTTAATCTTTATCTATAAATCCTCTATTAAAATAAAATTAATACGGATTCTTAATTTTCTTTATTATACGGAACGAAGTTATTAATAATAAGAGATTTAAAGTAAATTTTAATATATTTAAAAATTTTATTTAAAAACTAGATTATAAGGAGAAGAGGAGATATAATTAAAAATAAAAGAGATATTATAAGGCTCTTATATAATACTAGCCCGCGAGGTAAATAAAGAGTTATATATTAAAGGTATATAATAACTTAATACGCTCGTACGAGAAATAAATTATAATAAATATCCGATACGAGGAGTTACTACCTCTTATTAAATTATAACTCGTCGAATATAATCTTTATAAACCTTCGTTCTAGGTAATATATTAAAGGCGTAATAAATATTTAATAAAAATGAATTATTACTTACTCTCGAGGCCGGGGTTTATTAAATATAATCCGTAAAGGCCTTCGATTCTAAATAATATACTAGAGGCGTAATAAATATTTAATAAAAATAAATCGTTATTATTTCTCGAGGCCTAGGTTTATTAAATAAAGTACCTTAATAATTTTAATCCTAGGTAGTATAAGTAGCGGACTAGTAAATATTTAATAAAGATAAATATCTACCTTCTTTTAAACCTCTACGTTATAACCCTTAAAACGATAAACTTATAATAAGTTAATTCGATTCGATTATTTATACGTAGTTATATCTAAATTACTTTTATAAAAGGTCTTTAATTAATATAAAAGTAAATTAATAATACTTTATTCGTTTATATAAAGCCCTCGATATTATATTAATAAAGCGGTGAGCCCGTATTTTATCGAAAAAGACGGAAAAAGTGTTTAGATCTATTTAGCTCATATACTAGCCCTAGAGATCGATTTAATACCTACTTTCGTTTAAAGTATCTAAATACGTATTTAATATCTCGATTTATTTTAAATAATTTTAAATAAATAAAAATAAACTAGTCTAAGTAATATTAATAAATAATTAAATATATATAATTATAAGTGAATTATATAGTCTATGATACCGCGCTAACTTAGGGGGTATTACGCGCGTATATAATTTTCGTAAATTAATATAATTTAAAATCTAAATTAAATTAATATAGTTATAGCGCTCTATATAGCCTTAGCGAGTTACCCGGCGCTAGTAGAAAATTACGGATTTAAAATCTTAAATCCGAAGTTACTATTTTTAGGTTTTTTATTAAAAAAAAAAAAATTTTAATTTTTTTTTAAATATTATCTTTTCGTTATTTCTCCGCCTAAAGCTAGTAAAATATATATTTAATACCTCGACTCTTCTCGTACGGTCTCCCGCTTTACCGATATAAAGTAACCCTCTATATTTAATTACGTAGTTAGTAGTTAAATATCTATTTTCATTTTTCGGAAAAAAACTTAAAGTCGGTACTTTACGTTTATTTAGAAATCGAGTATATATTATAAATATATAAAACACGTGGATATAAAAGTCTTTAATTAAATAGTATTTAATAATAATTAGAGGATATCGTCGCACGTTAATTATATAATTCGTCGGAAAGAAATTTACTAAATATTATATTATTTAAATATAAAACTTATCCTTCCGCTCGATTTTAGTATTATATTATATTTAATATTCTATAATATATTAAGCCGCGAGAGTTATTAATATCTAGTTTCTTCCTATTTTAAAACGTATTTCGGGAGGCGCTCTAGAGACTCTCTAAGAAATTATCTTCGAGAATTCGGTATATAATACGGTATTTATAAATCTTATTTAGTCCGTAACTTTTAATCGAAGGAACTAGAATACTCTTAATATAGGGTTTACGTTAAATCGTTTTCTAGAAAGTCTATATAGAAGAGGTACGAAGATTTACGTAGGTATATCTATAAGAGAACTCTAATTTAATTAATAAATTTATTATAAATTTAAGATTTTAAAAAGAATTTACGTTACTTAATTTACCTAAGATATTTTAATTAGAAATATCTCGTAAAGTAGTATATTAGTAGGGCCTATAACGAGGAGGTTAATAATATTTAACTCGTTATATTTAGAAATCTTTCCTCGTAAAATATCTCTAGACCGTAAATTAAGACCTTAAGGTATCTACTTTCTAAAATAGAACTATTATAATCTTTAATAGATATAAATTATACGAGAGGTTCTAAAGACTCTTTATCGAAGAATTATATTTAATTAAGAAATATTTACGACGTTATTTCCCTCGATAATCTCGGATACGTTTTCGGATCCTAGAGATTTAGTAACGTAAATAATTCGGATAATTATATAATATTAATTAAATTATAATTAATTTATTAGCTTACTTCTTCCGGGTTTTTAATAAATATAATATAAACGAGTCTTAACCCGATTAACTCCGTATTCTATATATAGTAAATAAATATTAATATAAATACGTTACTTTAATTAAGTTTTAATACCGGTTAAGGATAGTATACCCGGCCCTTTATAAGGCCGCTTACTTTAGAGACTACTAGAGCGACTAATAATTATTTATATTTAACTTTTATTCCTCCTACTAGGTTATAACTACCCTTTAACCCTATTTCCTCGTAGTTGTATCTTAATATAGTATAGACCCGGAGTTATATAAATTCTCTCTTTTATATATAGGAGGCGGGTATTAATATAAACGCGCTACTTTAATTAATAGTTAATGAGTATTAAGGAGGGTTTTCTCAGTTTTCTTTTATACTACCTATTACTTTAGGAGCTACGGTAAATAACTTTAATTCTTATAATCTCGACGTTTATTTAATAATTTATTTATTGTCTCTAGTAGGTTAAATTATATCTAGTAATACGTAAAGTAGTTTTTCTCTAATAGCGGTCTTTTATACCTAGGAAACCGGAGTTAGGCCGGAGGATTATTTTTACTAAAATAATACTAGAGACTAAGTTAATATTTAATTAGTAGACTCGAATATTATGGATTTTAATAGAAGTCTACCGGGTATCGATTCTAGTATTATTTAATTATATAAATAAATATCGCTAGACCTTTTATCGAACGGTATATTTCTATATTCGAAAAAGAGCCCGCGTTTATCAACGATAGTATAGACGATATTATTAGTAAGAACCCTTAATATTCTAAATTAAAGTTAGTAAATATATTTCTACGGAAGGACCGCTTAAATAGAAAATCCTTTATACGAGATAGTAGTATAAATATATATAAATATTAGAGTATTTCATAAGTAGCTCCGTACTCTTAATATCTTAACTAACTTTCTTTAACTATTTTATATTCGTGAATCCGTTATTAATATATTCCCGGTAATTATCTCCTCTTAGTTTAATAATATATTTTCTAAACCCTTTCTTTACCCTAGCGATTAGAGGTTAATTACTATATTAATAAAAAACTTATACCGTAAAAGATTACTCCGGCGTAGAGTATATAAATCGGGGAAGAGATCGTAAAAGGGTACTATTAAATATAAATCTACGATTTATTAAATATAGTTTATCTTAAATAAAGTCGCTAGATTTATATATCGCCTTTATAAACCTCGATTTCTTTTATATTATTAGTAAACGTATTTTTATAAAAGTTTAAAACTATATTAAGATTTTAAATAATACTTAAATCGCCTCTAAAATATATATAGTTTATAAGTATAAATTCTTTCCCCGAGATATAGGAAGGAGCTCCGTTTATTCTTTTTATTCCCTTAAAAGAATTAATTTAAATTTAATAAACTATCGCTATCTACGGGGAGACTAGGAACGAGTTATATTTCGAAAAAAATAAATATATAATAACCTAAGAGTTATAAATTAGTTTTATATATAAGAAAAAGATAGGGCGTAATACTTTATTTAATATTACTTCCTTAGTAATACTTTTTATAATTAAATCTATTTTTAAAATTTTATACTCGCTCCGATATCTTTTATTACCTCTCTATTTATAGTATTAATTTATAACTTCTTCGTAGATATCTAGTATAGTTAAGTCTTTAAATAATATATAGTTATTTTTTTTAAAAGTAAACGTAGCCCTTTTAAGATCGTTTTATAAGGAAAAATATTCGTTATTTATTATCTTTATTAATATACTACGGATATCTATTTCTCCGGGCGTAGTTATAAATAATATAAATTAAAAGTAAAGATTCTATCGAAATAGGGGTTAGTATATTATATAAGATAACGAAATAACCGCTACGTATACCTAAGTCCACTTTATAGCGCTTTATTATAAAACCGCTTTACGAGCCGTATTTATTACTAGTATTTTACTACTATAATCTTCTATAGACCGCTTTACTAGTAGTATTTTATTAGAATAATAATTTATTATTATTATACCTTACTATTACTATACCTTATTATTATACTTTACTATTAAAGCGCTTTACTTTAGTAGTATTTTATCGGAATAATACCCTACTATTTATATACTTTAGTATTATACCGCTGGAATAATATATTATAATTATAGTACTTTACTTTCATAGCGCCTTAATACGATAATATAATATTTAGTAGAGGTTATAAAAGAAGTAACTCGGTTAACCTATAGTTAATTCCGTGGAAAATCCTCGAAAGAGGAATTTAATAAAGTAATACTCCTCTACCTTTTCTCCTTTATATATTAAAGAGTTATATTAATTAATATCGATTAATTATAGAGCGGAAGTTATGAACGCTTATATAGATATAACCGATAGTCAAGATTTATACGATTTTTTAATAGCTCCGAGTACCTACCCCGACCTATTCTACGAATAACTCTTATTATAAGAAATAGATAATACCCTTCCTACGAGAGCGAGGGCTTATCTTATAGTATATTAACTATTTTAATTATTATAAAAATATAAGGCTAGAGCGATAACCCTTAGAGCGTAGGCGGTAAAAACGGGTACTAGTATATTCAAGTTAATATATACACTCTTAATAGGGTTAGAAGATTTATTATCTTTAATTAAAATAAAGGATAACGTTATATTATATTTAGGAAATTTTTAATATCTAATTCGTCTCTCTACTTCCCTAGATTCTTTAAGACTATTGAATTAAAGTCTAGAATATTTATCGCTAACTCTATTAGTTCGATTATAATAAACTCGATATATTTTATATCGGCTAGGCCTCTCTCGACTAAAAAACCCTTTTACTCGAGAATCGATTTTATTATATTAACTACGCTACGTAGTTAGCCTCTCCGCTCGACTTTGAACTTTATAGAATTTACCGATCTTAATATTTCCGTTTTAATTTAAGAGGACGTTACTATAGTTAAGTATATTATAATAAAATGAAAGTTTTTTATAGATATAGGAGAGGCTACCGACTAGTTATTAGTCTTTTATTAATAATAACTAAATAGTTTAGGTTTAATCGCTTATTTCTTTATAAATTACTACGATCTCGAATATTTATAATAGACCTCCGGTTACTACTATAATATATTTTAATAAAATATTTATTTATTCGTAAATTATTATAATCTCGTCGTCGCTTTCTAAAAATATATCTTTGATATTAATAAGATAGTCGCTCGTGAAATCCGGTAGACGATATATAGGATTACGATTAACTTTTTTTACACATTTAATAACTATAAATACCCTATCTTTTATATTATCGCGGGCGATTACGGCCGGGCCCGCTTAATCTAGAGGTATAAATATATAGTATAATATTCTACTTTTACTACACACGACCTACGTGAAGTTATAATTTTTAATTATTACTATATATAGTTTACTTAAACTAGGTGACGCCGATTTCGATTTAAATATATAATATTTTAATTCGAGGTCTCGTTTTCGATACGAGTTTATTTAGGCCGGAACTTTTATAGGAAATCTAGTTCTTTACTCGCGAGCTATTTTATCTAGAAAACTACGCGGGACCTCGCCGTCTATTTATATTATTTAGTTAAATATAATAGGTCGGTATTTATTAACCTTTAATATATAACGAGGGCTATCTTTATAACTCTTTCGAGTATTTACTTTAGACTTTTTCTTTACGATTTATAACTAGATATTTAAGAGTATCTAAAAGCGAGTTATATTATTAAATATATATTTTATCCCTTTATAATTACTTTCCTTCGTTCGCTCCGTAAAGAAACGATAATTATACTATATTATTTAAAGTAATTTTAGCGCCCTAATATAACTACTTTATTAGAGACTATTAATATTATATTTTTATTTAATATATCGGAACCCTATACCGCTATAAGCGATTTACGAGACAACGACGTAAATCCTCCGACTAGTCGTAATCGTCGATATAAAGGATATCTAGACGTACCCCGAATTATAAAGGGTAGGAAAATTACTAATTACTATATACCCTTTTAAAATATCGCGGTATAATAATAAATAATAATTTATCTAATTTTTCGTTAGCGTCTTAAATCCGGCCGAGTAAATAATATTAATATATTAAATAACCGGATTATAAAGTATAGAGGGATAACTTTATTTTATAAAGAGCTACCCTACTAATTTAGAGTATCGAAGAAATATTAATTAATAATATTATTAAAACGAGTAATAGAGTTTATTAAAATAAATAACTTTTTATTATAAAAGCTAGTATATTATAAGGATACTCGCGCGGTTAAAATAATATTTTTAGAGAAAGTTAATAAACTCCGTATAAAGATAAAAGGTATTTTAATAAACTTCGATCGTACCTTAAAGAAGAGATCGAAGGCTCGAGTAGATACGGAATCGATTTTATTAAATTACTAGGGTATCGACCTAGGCGATAAGAATATAGAAAATAATATCTTTTAATATTTCCTACTACGAAAAGGATAATATATTAAAGGATAATATTGTATATACTTTTACTATTTATCGATTTTAAATTTAATATTTTGAAACGAATAATCCTAGACACCTTATAGTTAATTATCCGCTTAATTAAGTTTATAATTATATTTAACTTTTCTATATAGAGCTCTAGAAACGTCGTTTCTCCGTAAATTAATAATTAAATTCGAGTAATATAATTTTATATAAACGTGACTATATAAAGTCCCGTAGTTCGTCGCGTATATATTCGTTTACGGATACTAGTAAATATAAATTTATTACGAGAGAATTTAGTTCTTAATTTATTTATTACTAGTATCGTCTCTTCCCCGTTAATTAATCGAGGAATTAATTAATTGTCTAGTAATTTCGATAAGTTTATTATCTCTTTTTTATATATAAGGCGGCCGTATTTACCTACCGTTATAGGGTCTTATATTAAATCTCTTAATTTATAATATACTTCGATATAGAATATCTAATTCTAGTTAGAAAGATATATTTTATTTATTCGGTTAATATTATTTACGTAACTATTAGTATCGGTATCTTTCTTTAAGATTTTATCTATTAATTCGTTTATTAGTCTTCGATTATTTAATAGTTTATTAGCGTTTTATTTACGGTTAAAACCGGGATATTTATTAAAGCTCTATAATTACTAAATTAATCGTATTTCTCGTATCTAGATTTAATAATTATTAAACCCGCGTACTAACTCTTTTAAATATAGTAGTTATACGACGATACCGAATTCTACGGCGATTATTAAGACCTTTCTGTAATCGCTAATAGAAATACCCGTGCCGTAAGGTTTATTGAAAATAATTAGATAAAAATTAGACCTTTAAGGCTCGCCTTCGTAATATTTATAACCGAATTTCGATAGTATAGTATTCTCGATACTTTCTTTAAGTAATCCCTAGTAGTCTTCGGTACGACCGAGGCCGTTTAATTTAATAGACTCGGATAATAATTCCTAGGATTTATAACCGTTAACGGCGGTACTCCGACCCTTACATTTAATTAACTCGCGTAATATTTTAAGAGAATCACGATTATTAACGGTAGTATTAGAGTATTATTATAAAGTCCTATTTATTCTCTTCCTAGGGCGTTCCTTATAATACTCGGTATAAATATATAATTTCTACGTAAAGTTTCTCCTTAACTCTATAAAAAAGTTAAAATTAGTAATTTCTTTTTAATTTCCCTATAAAGCGATTATAAAAGGATAATTTTATAGAAAAAATTAAAAGCTAATAAAAGGTATCTATATATTTACGTACTAACTAACTCTAATATCTAACGATTTTAGAATTTTAATAATTATCTTAATTATACTATAGTATTTCGATATTAAAGTTTACGAATAATCTTTACGGATATTAATATTCTAGTATAAAACGATAAAGTACTATAGGACCGACGTAGCGAGAAAGATACTAGTCGAAATATATATATATAGACGTGGTAGCTTCGATCCCGAAATAGTATAATTTTAAAAAGTATAGCCGGTAGTTAAGACCGCGGCTTAATAACTATATAGAAAAAGTTTATAAGAGGGTAATTAAAAGAGTTATAACGATTAAAGAATAAAGATATTAATAACGATAAAAGTTTATAGGAATACGTTAATCTCTTTATTACTTCTAGAGAAATTTTAACTTTATTATAAACCCGAATAATTAACCGGAAATACTAAATAATTTTAGATTTTTAATATTAACTATATTAATAATAGTATAGAATAGACCGAGGAAGATTAATATAGCTCCGGTCGAGTTATAAATCCGCCGGTAATTAAAGATAAAAATATTTAATATATTATTAACGAAGCTTAAGTAATAGCCGAAGTAAAGAGAAATTATATTAATTAGTAATAAAGTCCCTATATAATTACCTAGCTCTTTAATAATAAATACTTTAAAAGTACTATAAAATATATTAATAACTAAATAAAGAAAATATAATAATACTTTAACTCGACTCTAGGGTCCGAAAAAATAATACTATCGTAGAATATAGAGGTAGAGAAAATACTTCATAAATAATATATTATAGAGTCGATAAATCCGGATAAAAGAAACCGCGGCGCTTATTATTAAAACTAAACCGAAGATAATATTAATAATAATTACGTAAATTTAAATAATAATTATAATTCTTAGTAGTATTAATAAGAGATTAAATATTATTATTAGAGATTAAACTAGGGCTATTAATTTATACCTAATTAAAAAATATCTAGATATAATAGTATTTAACTCTACTCTCACGATAGCGGAGTTTACGATTTATTTTATTTAATATATATAGTCCTCTTTTAATTTAACGTCGGCCCTTTATTAATTAAAATACTATTACTCGGCGAAGTATTTAATAATAAATATAGTATTTAATTATAACTCCTTTAAATTTTAATAAAATCTTTTACGATACGGAGTTACTAATAATTTATTAAATTAAATAAATTTATTCCGTCGCAAATACCCTTATATCTACTATATAGCGATTTATCGAAATAACCGACGCGTCGTCCGTGAGAAGTTCCGGAAACGTAGTGTAAATTAGTTTCGGAAAGGAAACGAGCTAGCGTAGGTAACGGAGGTAGATATCTATATAGTTATTCGCTAAGGTAATAAATACTATATTTATAAATTAACCGATCGACCTAGATAGCCTCCGTCTAAGGAAAATATTATAAGCCTCTTCGGATCCCCTTAAAATAGATCGCTGATAAGTTTTATACTAGATGAACTACATTCTACCCCTATTCCGCCGGGGTCCTAAAGACTTTGAGATAATGAATGAAGAGAGAGACGAAGAAGGAGAAGAAGAAGAAGAAGAAGACGAAGAAGAAGGGGGAGAAGAGAGAACACAGACAGAAGAGCCAGCGATCACCGAATCTAAAGAAAGCTGTTGGCAGAAGAAGACCAGCGACAAGATCGTCAATCAGGCGACCAGAGTTTTCACCATACCCAGACCTCCTGTATTGCGGAGATCCTGAATCACAAAGGCGTCGGCTGTAGACGGCAGATCACTTCTCTAGCAAACACATTGTCCAGAACTCTGGTCCAAAAGTTCTCAATTCAGGCATAACTGCTCAAGCCGAAGAATCTTCCAGCCCAAACGGGCTCATTATCACGGCTGGGCGCAATATAATGCCGTCCATAGGAAGGGTGGCAGTAAAATGTCCGAGCTGAAGCGCAGGTACGAAATATGCAGGATTCAATGGGCTTCTTCTCCCAATGAGAGCTGATTAGGGTCCCAAGTAACGCATCAGGCCCAGAATTTAGACGGAGGGTCTCCCTTAAATTAGAAACAAGGGCACTGGAGGAAGTGCGATCTGACTGAACATTTTATGGGGGCAAGGGCTTATGGTTGGTTGTCAATTTTGGCGATGTCTCTCAGCCGCACTATTTCATGCAGCCTTACGCGGCGTAGCCACACTTTATTTATATCGTGCTTACCCCACATGCAGGCATCTGCGCCTCGCATGATGACATTCATTTTCCACCTGATGACGGGCATCTATGCCTGGCTATGCTCGTAAATAGGGGCACTAAGTCTTTACCGTATATAGGATCATTGCACAGCCCTTTAACGAAGTCTTCCCCGGCAATGTCGTGAAGGATTGGAATAGTAATTGTTGTCTGGCTTCTATCTTTAATATGGTCTATCTAGAGGAATATTCTAGTAATACAGCCAAGGATAATAAGCAAGCTAAATTCTTCTTTCGAAATTTTCCTTACCGACGCCTTTCTAGAGAATAGAGAAGGAGAGGTTTACGCTATTAGCCTTAGGCTACCGCTCGCCTAGAGACTCTTATTCGATTACTATAAACCTAATGAATGATTTACCGTTAGAGTTAAGCCGGTTAAACCCTAGTAGCTAGGCTAAGATAAACCCGTCGGTATAAAAGAACTAATCTAGGTTCTAACCGACGGCCTCGCTTCTAATATTTAGGTAAATATAAACGTGATCTTAATTTAACCGCTAGATCCATTTAAGACGATTACTACTATATTTCTTCTAGGAGTAATATTAAGACCGTTACTAGAAAGTGTTTTTATACTACTAACCGGTACTTTTATACTAGAGTTAATACTCGATAAATTCTATAATATATTAATCTCGATATTAATTATCTCTACTCTTTCGTCCGTATAACTAAGAAAAGATATATTAGTTTATTCGCTATAAGTACGGATTATTTATATTATAACGATATATAGTATTAATAACGTGAGAAGATTTATTCTTTTTATATTCACCGTGTAGTAGAAAGACTTATCGAGGATTAAATATTCTTTATTAATTATATAAGTCCCCCGCTTATTCTAGATACCTAGGCGCCCGTTATAAATACCTATCCGAGGAGTATATTTTGGATCGAAATATAGTTAAAATAAATTATATTAATAACCTAGCCAAAACTGGCGCCCATAAGAGTATAACTTAGATATTATACTCTCGTTATTACTATAAATACCGCCTTTATATTCCCTTAGTTTATTTAAAAATAAAGTAGTTTTAATATAGACTCAAAGATCTTTTAGTATAACGATATACTTTTTACTAGAATTTATTTATTCTAAAATATATTAAAGTCCAAATTAGTTAATTTAATTATTAAATAAACTTATAGTCTTTTATTTTTTTACTCGATTTTTTTAAATTATAAATTCACCTAGACTCTTTAATAATAGTAATATTTATTCGAATCTCCTAGTACTAGGTACCTTAACCGGAACTCTTAATTATAATTTAAATATAAATAATAATATATAAAGTAATACCTTTAATAATACTATAAATAGAAGTTCCGATAATATTATAAATTAAACGTTTAATTAAATTTCCGGTACTACGCGATAGATAAGATTTTCTAGACGAGGGGCGAAAATCGCCTTCGAATTATTTAATTTAATCGATAATTTAAGTTAAAGCTAGCTACGCGAATAATAATAATACAAAATCGATCGAATTATTAATAGTAACCTAGATGAGGTACTAGGGCAATTTCATTATATAAATAAAGTTATAATAACGCAAGTTTATAAATAACTTTCTATTTTAATTTATTTTAATAAGTAGTTTAAGGAATAAAAAGAAAAAATTAATAATATTTAAGAAAGTTAATTACTAGAACTCTATTAAAAGTTATTAAACTAACTATAATTTAGTATTAAATAACGCCCGGTCCAAATTTAAAATTTCTATTATTATATTAAAAGTAGTAATAAAGAGATCTAAAAGATTTTATAAAGTATTTTAAAATATAATACTCTTTATAAAGAGTATTCGCCGGCTATAAATCGACCCCCTTAATAAAAAAGTAGTCGCTTTTATCGAGAAAGTTAATAATAATATCGAAGCCTAAAATAACGAAAAAGATTATAATTTAAATTACGGAAAATTTCCTCTAAAGTATCTTTAAGATAAATACTAAAATACGTAGGTATTAAAGACGATATATAAAAATATAATTAATTTTAAATAGAAAAAGGAGCTAGCCGCTATTTTTAAAACTCTTTATATCGTAATATAAGAATTTTATAAAGAACGTACCTTTCTTAAAACTTAAGTTTAATAATATATAAATATAAATAAAGAGCCTATATAGTTTTTAGATACCGAAGGATCCTAGTCTACTTCTATTACTAGTACTAGTATTAATACTAATATTAATACTAGTATTAATATTAGTAATAGTACTAGTTCTATTACTAATACTAGTACTAGATCTAGTTCTAGTTCTAGTAATTAAAATAATATAAAAATAAAGGATATAGGAGACCTACCTACTAGTATAGAATTTATTAATAATAGCGACGCGGGAATAAACGAAGTAATAGAGAACTTTATACTAGAGGGTAAACCGATTAAAGTTAAATATAAAGTCTTTAAGAACTTCTAATTTCTAGTTTAAGAGAAGTCGAGATTATATATTTAAAAATTAGCGGGAGTACTTTTTAATCTCGACCTAGATATAATTAAAATTAGCGAGAAACCGATAAAAGAATTTATTACCTAATATAAATATAAGTATAAAGATATACGTTAGATCGTTATATTAGTTAACGATATTATAATATCGGGCGCAGGTTAATATCCTCGTATTTTTATTATAGTAGAATGATTTAGAGATCTCGAAGATACGTTATTATCGCGAAGTAATCTTATTAGAGTGGCTGGTTAAGTATAGGTTAATCGTGATCTATTAAATTATTTACCGTATCGTAGATAGATCGAATTCGAAGGACGAAAGGTCTATATAATGTTATAAATGAAGGCTGGACTCGTAAATGGAGAAATAAAAGTAATACAGCGAATTAAGAATAACCAGTTTAAACCCATAAAAGCATCTTAAACAATAGTCGCGTAACCGATAATCGCTCAGCCAGGCTACGCTTAACCAGGCTACGCTCAACCAGGCTTCGCTCAACCAGGCTTCGCCCAACCAGGCCTCGCCCAGCCAGGATTCCCTTAGCAAGGATTTGTTCAACCAGGAGTCGCTCAGCCAGGATTCGTTCAACCGGTATTTCCTCAGCAAGGATTTGTTCAACCAGGATACGGCCAGCCAGCATTCGCTCAGCCAAGCGTCGCTCAACCGGCAGTAAGCCAAATAGCCGCCCCTCAAGTAGGAGCAACCCAACCAGCCGCCCCTCAAGCAGGTACAACCCAACCAGCCGCCCCTCAAGCAGGTGCAACCCAACCAGCCGCCCCTCAAGCAGGAGCAACCCAACCAGCAGTTACTCAAGCAGGAGTTCCCCCGGCAGGAACCGCACAGCCAGGAGTCGCTCAGCTAACTCAAGCTGATATGATCCCGTCCTCCGCAGTTCAGGCAATGATAGCCAGTGCGGTCCAACAGGCTCTTCAACAATATCAGCGACAGTCGGCACCGGTCGTCACTGCATAGACAATAGTATGGAGTGACAGTATCAGCAACTCCAGAATTAATACCAATATCAACATCAACCTCAGCAACATCTGTTTCGCAGCATTTAAATTCAAGGAGGATGACGTGGAGAACCCGGCAAGCTTTTACGCTCCTTGAGACCGCACTACAAGCGTCTATTCAGACCGCACTATCTTTTTTGCTTCACTGAAACTTTTCGCGGCTCTTTTCTGCGAATGCTATCTCTCGTTTAGTATTTCGCACCTTACATCAAACTTTCATTCAACTTGTCTGTCATTACTACCTTTTAGCTTGATAGTATAGTAATACTTTGCCAAGAATGCCGCTTGCTTGATATCATCTGACGTAAAACATTGTTAATCATCAACACCGAAAATGCAAGCCCTTAAATTGCAGATCCACCGTCGTAAGTCAGCTTAGACGATTCAAGTGTCTGACGTCCCTCCCTGGGTGCCGAGACACCCCCCATGCCGAGACGCATCCATTATTTAGGTATCTCAAGTCTCTCCCTCATGAATAGTTAAAGGCACGGTTAGAACATTATTTTCTTTAGATATTTATCCTTAGAAATACTGTCGATCGTTCCGTTCATAGCATCTAAACCCGCTTCAGCTTTGCACCCCTACCTCACTGCAGCCATCTATATATCTTCAAATTTCGGCGTATTGGGACGATAGTTCTATCAATAAAGAAAGTTGCTCTGAGCTTTGAAGACACTCAGCCGTTGAAGTTATGCACTCCGAGTTTCTCCGGGTGAAAAATGGGTGATGTGTCTTGGCATAACGACTTAGTGCGATTACGTGGTGCTGTATTGTAATATAAACCATGCCAAATGGAGATCACATGTGGCCGGAGCGGAGCGCGGGCGGCTTATCTTTACGAAGCGAACAACATCACCTCGGGCTTCCTCAGATCACTACCCCAGGTAAACTCACCAATCGTTCCATTTCACAAACAGCGACAAGGCGTACCTCTTTACTATGTGTACTTACGGCATAACGCGTGCTGTTCAGGGCGAGTGCACAAAGCAACCACAGCATAAGATAGAGACACGCCTACGCAAGAGATGTCTGCAGTCACCGAAGCCAAACCCTCCTTGTGATAATCCAACGCATGACACAGCGCTAGATCATCTCCCTTCAAGGAAAGGGGGTGCGTGCCCAGCATGCCGTGATTCAGGGATAGCGCTAGAAGTCTACCAAGTCAAATGGGTAAACAAGCCATGCGCTATTCGCATATACGCTGGCTAAATTTCATGAATGACAGGTGGATATCACTGTCTAGATGGCAATACATTGGAAAGATTGAGTGGGGGGCTGTTTTGTAGGACGGGAAGCCAAGCACAATTTGAAAGACAATCACGGCAAGACAATTGAAGTAATACTTGGGCGGAGAGGGAGACTTGGATGATGGGAGAAGGATAGAGGTCCTAGTAACATTAAAAGCTCGTACAATCTTTGGTAGCTATGGAACAAGACCACTCTTCATCTTATAGCTCATGATAACACCTTTCACCTAAGGGGCCTAGTGCGAAACGCTTCTAGCTCTTGAATAACCTCGCTCATAGAGTTGATGTCGCCACACCAGCAACTCCGTATTAGTTGACCAAGGGGAAGATTTGTAACATCAGGAAAGTGTTGGTTTGCGTATAGCTCTTCAACTTGCTTATATGGGTCATCCGACGTTTCGAGCTCATAGTATGGTGGTCTCCCGGTCAAAACTTCGTAGATTGCACAGCCGAATGCGAAAATATCCGTACGTCGACTCACTCGAGGCATCGATGGGCAGTAGCTGAACCATTCGTAGCAGGAACCTGCCGGTCCACTATCAATACTGCAGCCTTCGAAGTCAATCAACTTTACATGGTCCTCCCCCGTTAGAATCAGATTGTTACATCCAATATCGCTATGAATGATGTCGCGGGCGTGTAAATACTGATAGCCTTCAGCTGCGTGTCTTAGCCAGTGAACTTTCGTCAGAATTGGTATCTCATTTGCGGAGGAAGCTCGACAGATCGTCCGAAGGGGTGTGCCTCGCTCGAGAATAATGGAGCCGTCCGTCCGTGTATCCAGCACCTTTGCAATATTAGGGTGTGAACCAAGCCGCTGATACACCCGGCGTTCAATTTCACCCCCGTCACCATCGTGAAACTCTTTCAGGACTCTTTCAGGATCGATCCCATATACGACCCCTGATTTCCCAGCGGCAAGAAATTGTCTCGTATTCGGTAATATCGAATTGTTGTGTGTTTTGCTTGGAGATCGTAATTTTTCGAGGCATTGGGTAGGAAGCGCCTTGAGAAGTGATAAGAGGGAGAGAAAGGGTCTCATAGCGCGCACAGGCGTGGTCCTAGGCTGGACGCCATGCGATGCCTGGGATACGAAGGGGAAGGGAATGTAATTCCAGAGCCACAGGGCGCGCGGATGGCGACACTTTGTGGAGCAGTCGAGAGGCGGGGCGGGGCGGGGTGGCGGGAAGTGAGGCGGGAGTTGGAGTCAACAAGAAGAGGGCAGCACCGGCGGCTTTAGCAAAGGCAACTGGTTAATAGATTAGAAGAGACTTCAAAAGAAGAAGCCCAGCAAACTGGATTGTTCGGAGAAGGAGAACAGAAACGAAGCTTCAGGGGACAGCGGCCTCGCTTGTTTCGCCAAGTCTTTATCTACCCAAACCCTTTTCGGCCTTCGCTTCGCCTCCTTACTGTCACGTGCTGACTATTTCCGGAGCGGAGCCCGCGCTTTCATCATTGCGTAGAGTTGCTCATTAATGTCCGAGCGTCTATAGAAGAGCAAAGGCTTCGCACGGCAGTTACACCGTGACGATTATGTGAGACGTTCGACTGCTGTTTTACACTAGCCGAGGTACCAATCAGCGTGGCGACCTTGCATGAATACGGAGTATGCGGCCACAGCAGACACAAGGCTCATGATGACTCTCCGCGTTATGATAAGGCTCTAAGGATCGGATAAGACCTCTCTATGAGTATTGTAATTGGTAAGAGCTTTATAGTAGTACTACTACGTATAGCGAAGGACTACTATCATGCGCGAAAAGACGGCTCTTTGTAACTTAAGCGGGAAGGCGACGATGCGAACGTAATTTTTAGGTAGAAGGGTTCTTGGATGTTTATGAATAGCTATAGCACATGACTTATATACAATTGTAGCGAATATCAACGTACGCACAGATTTTGAGTTGCTGGAAGTTAAAGTACCCTTATATATCTCGGCACGGAGGGTGTCTCGCTACACAGGGAGGGACGTTAGGTACGAAGTCATTCAGAATAATACCATCTCAGAGAAAGCGAATTGGGAGCCAGAAGTGGAGCGGGGGAGCCAGAAGTGGAGCGGGGGAGCCAGAAGTGGAGCGGGGGAGCCAGAAGTGGAGCGGGGGTGCCAGGAGTGGAGTGGGGGATATTTATTTTCGGGAAGTCACTTTCTGGTTTGGAGATCCTTGTAAACTATTACTGACCATGTATCCAAACTAACGTGAGTATGTTGTAAAGCCACCTGGGAGGACACTGAGTAGTCGGGGTTCTTTTGAACGGAAGGCAAGGGGATACCCCAGCAAGGGACACAAAAATACTCTTATCGAAAGCTTGTGAGAAAATGCATGCGTGGAATTCAGATTCTTGAAGTTAGACGCAAGTTCTGCGAACTGTTTATCTACCACAGCTACACTACCTCCTTAGCTCACACTTGCCCGCTTTCATATAGGCGCAAGACCTGCTATCTGTGGTGCTCTTCGGTGTAGGTATAAGGTAGCTCCGTCTTTACCTCCTTTAGAGCTGTGAAAATCTTATTCATTTCTCTATAGTATTTAACTGTATTGCGCTTAGACTCCTCGACTATTTATTTCCACTTACTTATATAGTTCTTGAGTTTTTAGTTATCTATCTAGAGTTACTAGATAGTAACTTTTAGTTAATTAGTTTTATATTTAATTATTCGTCTCCTTTCTAATTCTATAGTAGTTTTATCTTCCTATTTATTAATTTCGCGAGCTAATTTAATATTATTTTAATATAGTTTATTAATCTTTATAATAAAGCTAACTTCTTATTTATAAAACTCTAGAAACTTATTAAGTAGTTAGCTAAATATTTAATAGACGAAGATAAATAGCGTATATAAATTCTTCCTTATTTTACGGTTGAATTTCCGATTATATAGGGGCCTTCTAGATAACTATAAACGATTTACTAATATCGTTATATAAATCCTTAAACTGGCTGGTCGAAAGATTATTTAAGTTTTTTAAGAATAAATACTCTTTTTCTTCTATTTTTTCCTATATATAAAGGTCGTTTAGGGTAGTTTTAAGTCGTATTTATAATTCTTCTACTACGATTCCTAGCCTTTTATCTAGAGCGTGTTAACGACGTTTAATTATAAGAGATTAAGCCTCTTATAAATATTTTCTAATAGTTTTACTCTGTATTTTTTGTTCTACTCCGTACGCTTCACGTTATTAGATCGACGAGAGGCTATTTGGATCTTTCGTAGAGTGAACTAATTAGAATCTCTAATTAAACACCAGCTATCGCTCTAGTGAACTTATTGTTATATTCTTAAGAGTCAGTGTATGGATAGAGACTGGATCGGATATCAAGAGTTTTTGACTCTCTATGGGGCTTCAATTCTGGCTCCCTTTCCCGGGGAGCCAGAATTGGAGCCCTAAATCGAGGTGACGGAGGGATCCTCTGAACTCTCGCGTTAATTGTAATCTTACTTCAATCCATGCCAAAGCCCTGCTATTATCACGAGATGACTGTAGGCTATGTAGAAATGCCCCAAGGGCACAGTCTGGGAGCCAACGAATTACTTATAGGTTGGAAAGATTTGCGTATATACCTTTTATCGCGACATGAAAAATGAGAGTACTCGACAAGTGCAGCGTATTCATTTTGTCTATTTGATTCAGCCTAGGTAAAAATTAGTATCTTATAAAACACATTCTTATCCTAATCTATATGGGTCATTGAAGTAGTCCAGGGGTTGTAAGATACTCAAAGAACTGTGGTAGCCTCGTATTCCTAGATCTTTGATTGCGAACTTGGAACCATCTCGTGTTATGAGGAGAGAGTGATAGGCTGCGGGTCGGATTCGTTAAGGAGTCTGGGGTCGATTGATAGTGGAAGGTTAGAGTAGACTAACGATACCGGCGTCGGGTTTTCGAGTGCGACCTCGTCCGAGGTCCAATTAATTATCGAAGCCGAGTTTTCGGAGTTTATAAAAGATACTGCGGACGAGCTCCGGTTCCCGTGATTCGCTATTAAGTGCGTTGTGGAAAGAGAGTAACTTCGACTAGGGCTATTTATATCTTCTAGTTCCACTCGCCCTATAAGAATAATAACGTCGACTAATTTAAGTATTTACGAGTCTATAAGTTTATCGATATACTTATAAGGGCTTTTCTCGATTAAAAGACCGTATTAGTACTTTAGTTTAATATTTATACCGGGGAAAACCTTTATATTTAAAGAAAACTAATATATCTAGCGGCGCCTCTTTATAGGATTAAATTTAATCCGCTCGATATAGTATATATCCTAATAGTAATATTAAAGATCTTGGATCGAGTCGAAGGAAAGTATATAGCGCGGATTAAGATATAGAATTACCTTATTCTCTCCCGGCTCTAAGGATCGATTGAAATACTCCTTTAGTTATTAAAAATATCCTTATAAATACTCTTTCTAGCTCTATTTAATTAAGAATTAATAGAAACGTTTTATTAGGGAAAGATTCCTATTAAATAAATAAAAGAAATACTACCTAGTAGTAGCGAGGGTCCGGCGGAAAATAAATAAATTATATTAAACTAGTAGCGTCTCGATATCATTGAGATAGTATTAATAATACTCGAATTATCCGGCCCTAATAGTAATTCATTCGTCGTATTAAAAATATAGCTCGGTAAAGTCGTATCTATTTTCAAAATCAACCTTATAATACTAGTAGATATACTCCTACCTCTCGGTAATATTTATACTATGGAACGGAAAGTGATATTAGCGGTCTATATCGATCGAAGGCTTTGGAAATAGAAGAGGAGAGAGAGATAAACTATTCTATCTTCCGCGCACACTAGGATACGGGGTAATAATTATTCTTAAATTATAAACTCGGATAATAAGCGACTAGAGGATTATTTTTATATAGTATAATTATATCCTAAAGCGCGTTCCGGTCTTACGGGCTACGGAGAGGAATATTAAAAAAGAGTAACGACGCTAGCCGATTACGCGGAGGATCTAGACAACGAATACAATTAAAGTAACTTAATAGATTTACGATTTAAATAGTCTTATCTCCCGTATCTAAAGTTATTTTACGTAGTTGAATCTATTACTATTTATTAAATTCCTCGTATATAAACTAGCGCTTCCGTTAATATAGTTTTTCTCGTCGAGCTCGAATCCTCTAACTTTTATCTTTTATTGTAACTCCTCGGAGTCTTTCCCCTAGAGTTTTAATCTTATTATTAATAACGATAAAGTTAGTATAATTATCTAGGTCGGCTTTTACTTTAATAGGTAAAGACTATAATAACTAGAGGTAATAATAGAGTAATAATCCCCGAAATCCTTTAAGATAAACGGTACGACGTTTCTTATTCTAGTAATTTACTATTCCGTTAATTATATTAATCTTAGGCGCGTACGAGTTAAAGAAGGTATTTAAATTATTATAACCGCCGAACTTTATCCTTTTAGCGATAAAGTAGTTATTATCTTTATTAAAGTTAGTATATCTCGCGGAAGATATTATATTCTAAACCGTTTATTATTTACTTTAACGAGGATTTCCCTCCGAATATTATATATCCCGATATTCTCTTTATATCCGGTATAGTACTTTAGATTTACGGTCCGATTATTAAACGAGCCGGCTCTATAAATCTTTCTAATAGATTTATTTATAATTATAATTTAGAAGAAAGGTACGCGAAGTAAATCCTTTTTAATTCGAAGATAATATAAGAATTTATCGGTAAATACTAGAATCGTTTCGATATCTTTAAATATCTAATAATCTTAGAAAATATAATCCGTTAGTGCGATCGCTAATAAAGGTAATACGGGGTTCGTAAATAATAATTTTATATCTTTATATATTCTATACTAGAACCTAGGATTAATCGGAATAGTTAATAAAAGTTTTTAATTATAATTTCGAAGCCTTAAATCGATAGTAACTTTTTATATAATATCTCCGAAAAGCCCTTTACGTTCTTTATAATTTATATAGTAATCTCCGCCTCTCCTTTCTCGATCTTGAAGATAACGAAGTCGATGATCTACTTTAAATATTAATATAATCTTAGATTATTTCCTTGATCGGTAGTTCTCTAGAGGTTTAATTAATTTATCTTATATAGTAGTCCACGGCCGGAGCCTCTATATATATTAAACTCGAAATACTCGCCCACTCGCGCCGAAGAATATATAAAAAGTATATATATAGCGTGATCCTATACGAGGATCCTTTTATATTTATATTAATACTAATCCTTCTTCTATATATATTTAATTAAAATAACGAAATAGTTTACTATTATAAAGTATCGAGTTCGTCGAGTAATTGAAAGTTAAAACTTCTTCCGTAGCTTAATTTATATATACTAGAAAAATAATTAGATCCTATATATAAAGAGGAAGAGTAAATCGAAGGTTAGATACGAATAAAATATATAGATTCCGATATATTAGGAGGGATCTTATTGTTATTAGGCCGCCGTTTCTAACCGGCGCCAAAGTCTATCTATTTCTAAAATATATAATATATAGACGGATTCTTTTTACTAGTGTAGTAGCCGCGTATAATACTTTCTATAAAGTACTTTATCGTTTTTAATTAGTAAGGGCTAGCGCTAGGATTTCTCTTCTTATATCTATTTTAATAGGACGAGACACGGTTAGTAAGGAGTTTATAGGATTTCGTAATAATAAGAAAAGACGTAGAGATTTACTCGTTTTAAAGGATTAATATTCGACTATAATTAATTTTAGTACCGGACTCGATATATTTAAAGACCGTATCGCTATCGATATTAATATTATCTAGAGACTCTAGGTTATTTGATTCCGTATTATCGAAGAACTATAACACCGTCCTCTTCTTCTTTATTATTAGAGACGAGGTAAAGGGGGAAATTATAACTAGATAAAATCGCCTAGGTTAATAAAGCGTATAAAGCGAAGAGAGAAAGAGATAGTAATATATAGAGTAGATATAAGGTAATAATATTTATAATAGCGAATCTAGTACACAGATAAGTTACTATAGGTCGTAAATTAATAGGAGTAAAGAGAAAGAGTAGGAGCGAAAGAGTAAGAGAGTAAGAGTAGAAAATAATATAGTAGGTAGTCGGTAGAGCTATAAGTAGCTCCACTTTAATCAATATCCAAAACAGGCTGAATGAACGCTCTCGTTTAAATTTACAAAAACGTAATCACAGCTGAAGAGTAGGAAGTGGCTGAGGGGGAGCACGGGAGAGCAGCGAGGGAGCACGGGGGAGCAACGAGGGAGTAGGGGAGAGTAGTGAGGGAGTATAGGGGAGCAACGAGGGAGTATAGGGGAGCAACGAGGGAGCATGGGGGAGCAACGAGGGAGCACACTAACGAAACGGGCCTTAGCGCGCGAGCAGAGCAGCGAGGCCTGAGTCAGCAGCTGGTCACGTGTTGGCCTCAGTTCGGGGAATTTATATATATATATATTATATATACCCCGAACTTAGGATTGTGGATTGCCATTCTGGGTTGGGAAAGGGAGCAGGGCCGCTTGTTAGGGAGCAACGAGGGAGCAAAAAGGCACAGCGGGGGAGCACCGAGGGAGCACGGGGGAGCACTGAAGGAGCAAGAGGCGGAGTGGCTGTACAATAGAGTCTTTGATGGAGAATCGGTCGATTTCCACAATATTGCCAAACAAATGAATGGCCTTTTTGGCATTGACCGAGAGCCAAGGTCAACAGGATCTTTTGCCCGGCAGTTTTTGCAATGGAGAGCCCCAACACTTTCTCCCAGTGCCTGGGCGAATTCTTCCGATCAGATATTGTGGATTGTGGGGAAAGCTAACAAGGGCATGTTGTGGAAAGACATGGCGAATCTTTTCAACAAGGAGTTCAACTCGAACAGAACAGGCGAAGAGCTCAGAGCACGATATGAGGAGGTTCGGAGAGCCTTCGACCCCAAAACGCCTGATGCGGAGAGGCCAGATTGGGCGAATATTAAGAATGAAACATTTGCTACTATGCAGGCGTCGGTTCGAGGCCGAAGGATTGGCCCCAAATGGAAGAAGGAAGAGGACCATTTACTTGATGAATGCAGAAATCGAAACATGTCCTGGGAGCAAATAGCTGAGGAGCTTCAGCGAAAATTTGGCATTATTCGAACCCCAGGAGCTCTCCATGGACGTTTCAAAGCTCATCATAGAGATCAGCCAGGGTATAAGAGCACACTCAAACACAAGGCATGGACGCAAGATGAGATAGATTGGCTTATATCAGAGGAGA